>Ga0157363_1007132_pt1 | contig 10571 bp, 13 predicted proteins | sample AttsexASBM1_FD_111477 | JGI IMG/M metagenome (GOLD analysis project Ga0157363, IMG submission 111477) | Fungus gardens microbial communities from leaf cutter ant in Ribeirão Preto, State of São Paulo, Brazil - Atta sexdens ASBM1 | ecosystem: Host-associated > Fungi > Mycelium > Unclassified ...
GCCGCGCCGGCCTTGGTGCCGAACATGTAGGCGCCATACACCTGCGTCCCGGTGGCGGGTGCGCCTGTCGAGCGACTCACGGCAGACGCGTAATCGCTGATGATGGCGCTCGCCACCTTGGCCTGAGCAACGGGATCGGAGCGGTCCGCGGCACTCAGACCGAGTTCTGAGGCATACTGGTTCCAGGTGCCGTCCATGACCTGCCAGACCCCCTGAGCACTTGAGGACGTATTCCCGACGTTCTGGAAATGGCTTTCAATCTGCCCGAACGCCGCCAGCGTGTCCGGATTGATCCCGGCCGCCTGCGCCGCAGCCACCGCGTCTGCCCCATAGGTCTGTGCCATCAGCGTCCCATACGCATCCGCCGTGCCCCAGGCGCCCTGATACGAGGATGTGGCGGTAGTCCCGCCAGTCGTTGTCGCGGTCGATGGCCGCGTAAAGACGGGCGATCCGGGTTCCGGGTTGGTCGGCACGATCTGCTCAGGCACTCCCCCGAAAGCCGCAGTGACAGGACTGCTCATGCCGAAGGTCAGCAGCGTCAGAACCGGGAAGGCTTTCACTTGTCCGGATGCGTAAACAGGACCATACCGGCCGCGTTCTCACCAGAGACAACACAGGCCCGGGACGCGCCGTCCACGAGCGGGCGATAGGCCACGACATCGGCCTCCGGGATCCAGGAAAACGTCGTCCCCGAGCGCAGAACCTGCCGCCAGCCCTGAAAGACCGTGTCCGTCACAGCGATCTGCGGAGCGGCCGTTCCAACATGGACGGCACCACGACGCGGCTCGGCAAAAAGCGGCTCGAAGTCATGGGCGGGACTGCGGCAGGTCACGGGAGCCGGCGTGGCGTGCGTGACTGTCGGGGGTGGACCCCAGTTGCGAGAACCGAGTTCCGACTGGCGCTCCTGCGACAGCCTGTCCAGCTGCTCCGGCGTCAGGTGCTGCGCTGGGGCCTGGGAGGCCGGAAGGGTCGCCAGCGAAACACAGACGGCGAGCCAGAAGCGAAAGCGCATGATGCAGAATCCTTGTGAAAGTACCTCCCCATAGTCTGACCGATCCGAATGTGAGTGCGAACAGAGCCCCGATTGACGCGCCCGGATCGCACTCACATGTGCGCCCGTCATGATGTCCGCAGGAGGATCAAACCCATGCGCTCTTTCATCCCGATGCTGATGCTCGGGCTCCCGGCTGTTGCTCTCGGAGCCTCGACCTGCCCCGTCGCCGATATTGCCGCCTCACCTGCTTTGACTCGCCTTGCGAGCCAAGGCGCGCAACTCTATCGGCTGAAATCCGAGCACGGTCTTGAGGTCGGTGTAGCCGACAGAGCCATACTGAGGCGATAATCCAGAACAGCAGCCAGACGTGCCGCAGCGACCGAAGCATCACTGATTTATCGGGGGACGCTGTGAAGTCGATAGTTAAGTGCTCACGATTCCGACCTCTGTTGGCCTATTTCTCTCCATTATCGGCGCGCTCCGCTTCGAACAAATTGGCGAGCATCTCTCCGATCTGATCCAGCCGTGGCAAAACGAGGAGCTGAAACGGCGCTTCGCGATCCGCCGGTTGCGGGAGGTTAAATATGTTTTCGTCTGGCATGCAGCATCTCCATAGGCAAAAGAGGCATTCTACTGGAGGTGGTTGGGAGTGCTCGCCGACAAAAATTATCGCTCCGAGCCCACGTCGTCCCCAATACTATTTGCCTAACCGTCGCATCCCACCAGGAGCGCAATCTGACGTCTGATTGCAGCAAGCTGATCGGGTCTCACCTTGCAGCCTGTCACAGTGACACGGTGCTTGGATGTGGTGGTAAGTAGAGCACTGACAGCCCGACAGGGTTGGGTGCAGCTGTTATCAGCTGTTGGGTCGATCCGTACCGCGAGCTCCGGAATCACGAGGTCCTCATCTTCGGTCAGCGGCACAAGCATCACGTTCGGCCACTCAGGCGAAACGATGTCGTCTTCGACAGCAGCAGAGCAAGGCTTGTTGGGCTCCTTCGGCAGCGCATCTTCGCGCCAGGCCGCCAGAACAATTTCTCTAAGAGAGAAGATCGCTGCAAGGGCGACCGACCAATCAAGAGCCTTAGGTTTCGCCAACTTCTTCAAAAAGCGCTAGAGCGGAAGGCGTTGCAGCGACGTAGGAGGCAACACGTGCACTATCTCTGCGAATACGGTCTCGGCGAGCACTCTTTGCCCCTGTCTCCAGCAGATCATAAATGAGCTGGCTCAGAGGGATACCGCGTGCCGTTGCTTCCTGTTCCAGGTCGGTGCGCAGCCGCTCGTCCAGACGGACCGAAAGGAGGGATGCCATAATGCACTCCATACATTCAGCAGGTCGTTATCGTAGCGCAAAACAATACTTTTGGTAGCGGTCATTGCAGAAAAGTACCTTTAACGACGTTTTCGACCACCCTCTCACCAGCCTCCAATATCAAAGAGACCGGACTGGTTCATCTTTCCCCCCCATCAACGCGGGAGAAATGGAATCATAGAGAGAGGCCAAAAACCGGAGGTTTATTCGAACTCTTCACCTACATCCCGCGTCCTGCGCCACGGACCCGCGAGCGATCGCGCTCCCGCTCTTCTTCCTGTGCGGCGGCGCGAGCCCGCCGCAGCCGGTCTTCGGCCTGCTGCGCTCTCCGACGCTCCTGCAGACCTTCAACCCGCCGTGCTGCATTCAAGGCGTCCTGCGCGGCATAGCCGGCCTTGCGCAGCTTGCGACTGACATCATCCCACTGCGCGCGCGGCACATCCCGGATCGGGGCTTCCTCAACCTGACGACGCACCTGGCCACCCGGTGACTGCCCCTTCTGGCGGGTCCGCTCATTGACGTGGTTCTGCCGGATCCATCGCGTATTGGCTTCTTCGTGCGTAAGACGGGCTTTTGCCAGATCAACGGCCAGGGACTTGTAGGGATGACGTCCCATGTCCGACGCCAGACGGTCATACAGATCGTTGACCGTCACCGGCCGGATATCACCCAGAGCCCGCGAAAACGTCTCGGCCTCACGAAGAGATCCTTCCGACACGGCCGTCCAGCAGCGATGCACATGCCGGCTTTCGGCAACATAGGACGTAAAGCCTGTCATGGCCGAGGATCCACGCGGCATGGCGTTGATATGCTCGTCGGACGTCACACCCTGCGCCGCATCGACTGTCATGGCGTGACCAAAGCCCAGACGGACGCGTCCGGTTTTCGGGTCGGCCAGCCGGGTCCAGGGCACGAGCCCTTCCCGCCCCTTCGCATTCTGCAAAACCAGTCCCTCATCGGACCAGCCCTTAACGGTCGTGAAGTCACCATTCGAGCCCAGATCACGCCAGCGACGACCGTGAGGTGTTTCCATCCGGACGCTGGTTTTCGCAAACAATCGAACCCTGTCACCGACTGCAAGAGGCAGCTCATAGGTGACACCACGCTGATCGACAGCGGCCTTGACGATCTCCGCCTGCCCAATCTCGCCACGCTTGCGCAGCCGGTCGCGAATAGCACGGCTGAGATCCATGACGTCTTCGTTGGTCGGCGCCGACATGGTGATGCCCCGCTCCGATCCGGCCTGCGTCAGCATGTCGCGGCGTCGAAGATACAGGTCAGCGATCTGCTCGACGACCTGGTCATGGTCGCCCCCCATAAGTCGGATCGTGCCGTCCTTGCGCTTCATGTCGATGGCTTCACGCGCCCGCGCAATATCAGCTTTCTTCTGCTCGTCCTCGGTCTGGCTCAGATCGCGGCCGGGACTGCGGAACATGCTGGCGATCTGCCGACCGCGCGCGGACTTCTGACGGATCGTGCTCAACAGTTCCGGACGCGCCTCTTTGGGCATAACGCGCAAAAGCAGTTCCACAGCGTCACCGGCCTCGATCGCCTGGGCCTGTTCCCGGTCGCCCACCACACGGAGGGCAAAGCCCTTTTCCTGCTGAAGCTGGAGGATCTCAAGCAGCTGACGCGGGGAGATCTGACTGACTTCATCAAGAACCAGGACCGACTGCCGATCGAGGACAATCTTTCCCTGCGCCAGACCATCCAGAAGGGGAGTCATCGCGTAGGTCTGGGAAATACCCGCATCCTTTAGGGCATCAGCCTGACGCCAGGCAATCGCCGCGCCTATGACGGTACGGCCATCCTCCTGCCAGGCATCGACCAGAGGCTTCAGAAGCGTCGTTTTACCGGAGCCGGCGACACCGATCAGGAAGCCCAGTCCGCCCGCCTGCCCGAGCGCGTTGATGGCCGCGAGCTGCGCGGCGCCATGAGCCGGCTCGCGCGTGAAGTCGAGACCGGACCGGGCAACGGCAGCGGCAATCTGCTCGTCACTGAGCGCGCCGTCCCGCGTCCGCGACGACAGGCCGGCAAGACGGGCCATCTCCTTTTCGAGGGAGATCTGGGCGCTTGTTGCCACCCGGAGGCGGCCGTCCTGCTCGCGCTCCAGAAAGCGAACCTGTTCGCCATTAATCTCAATGCCGCGCTCCTGAATCAGGTCAGCAACCCGCTCCACGTCCTCCATTCCTTCAATGCCGGACGCAATGAGACCGTGCGCGGCATGCGTGCGGAAGGCATCCCGGTCGACGACAGCCGCCGTCCGAAACTCGTCAGCCAGCATTTTGGCCGCGATCCCGTATGCCTTCTCGAAACGCTCGGTCTGGGACAGCAGAACTGTCTTCTCATCGGTCAGGACCGTGTCATGGTGCCAGCCAATCTCATCGGCCTCCTCCCGCCAGATGTCCCGCTCGTTGCGTCCGGTATATTTGTTGGACCGGTAGGTCAGATTGGCCTGATGCAGGATCTTGAACTTCTGCTCGGCACTCATGCCCTTCCAGTCACCGCCCTGCCGTTTGACGAAGGCTTTGGCCATACGCTCGGCCTGCTTGCTCCGCTTTGAAAACAGCTCGCGGGCTTCTTCGGGGATGCCGTTCAGCACAACGGCCTTACCGCGCGCATCCACGTCCACCCGGATACCCAGCTTGCGAAGCTCTGATGCAAGCTCTGCCTGGAAGTATCCGCCAAACATATGCGACGTCATCCGGGTCACGCGCTTGGTGTCCAGAGAGCCCAGATGCCCGCTCTCCGTGGCAACCGCGTTGAACATGATATTGTGGATATGCGCCTGCGGGTCCCCTGGTACCGGAACTTCCACGGCCGCCGTGGGGCCTTTTGCGCCATCCTGGATCTTCAGGACCGGCCGTGCCGTATAATGCCGGAAGGAGACCCAGCCGACATCACCGCCTTCGTTATACGACACGCCACCCTTTCCTCGCCGTGCAATCCCGACCTCTTTGGCGATAAATGCCATGGCCCGGTCGTTCGCCTGGTGAATGGCCGCCCAGATGAGGGCCTGCTCGGCTTTCGTCGAAGCGAACTCTGCCGCAAGGGTGACGCTCTTATCCGGGGCAGCCGTGAAATCAATCCCGGAGATCTCCCGGGTTGCATGGGTGCCTGCCCATTTCTCACCTGTGTCAGCGCGCTTGCCCTCGAACAGGCGTGCAAGGGCTTCATCGGTCGGACGCGTCGTCACATCGATGCCCAGTTCGCTGGCAATCCGTTCGCTCATATCGGGGGCCCAGCTCCCGCGGGCATCGCGTCCGGTATAATATGAGTTCAGGCGATCACCGGTTTCGAACTGGCTCTTTTCGCCATTCCGCTCGAACCGGGCATCCTTTTCCGGCTCCAGCTGATGCTCACGCAGATAGGCGACGATGAGCTTCCCGGCCCCGGCCGCAGAAAGCTTGCGGTAAGTGATCATGCCTGCTCGGCCGCCTCACCGCTCCCGCGCTCAAGCCTCGCAACCTGTTCACAAAGCTGCTCGAGGACACTGCCCTGACGGTCCAATGCGTTCGCCATGCGCACCATGACCTCGTGCAGGCCTTCTCCGTCCTGTGGCGTATCAGGCGGGCTGACCAGCTGATGGATCTGGGCGAGCGTTTCCCCAAACTGGTTGAGACGGGTCATGACAAGCAGTTCAAACTGGCTCTGCCCCGTCAGCGGGCGAGGCAGCGTAAAGTCTTCGACGTCAGACACGGATGGTCAGCTCCTTCTTACTGAAAGAGGCATTCTCCCATCCTGTATTGTGAGTGCGGGTGGCGGGGTCAGCAGACCGCGTCAGGGATGGCGGGCCACACGCTTTGCCTGCGGGAACAAGCCGCGAAACTGCTCCAGAACCGTCCGCATGAACGCCTTGCTGAACTGCCCTGTCACGGCAGACTGCCGGAGGTAGTACGACCCCTTGACCGGATCGAGATTGTACTCATCCAGCATGAGCCATTGGCTACGGTTCTGATCGAGGGCAGCACGCGCCTTCTCTGTTGCCGGGATCTCAATGGCCTCCCGTCCCTCCGCTGGCTTCTGCGTGGTGAGAGGCAGCAGTAGGACATAGTCCTGACCATCCCGACCAACGAACAGCACGGCTACGGCGACTGGCCGGTCCTTGCGCCCCTCTGTCTCGCCCTGTGCATCCTGCCAGTGCCACAGATATGGGTAGTGCAGAACCGTACCGGGCTCGAACACGGCGCTCATGGTCAACGCTGGTCCGGAGACAGAAACGCATCAATGGCCTGCGTGACATCTTCTGCCAGATCGGCGGGCATGTCGGCCGTTGCTCCAGACACGCGGCGGTCGTGCTGCGACTGTCTGAGCGCCTCGTACTGCTCGACACTCAACACCACCAGACGGGGCTTTCCGCGCTGGCTGATGGCGATCGGTCCCTGGAGCGCGCTGGCGATAATGTCTCCCGATTTCCGGGACAGATCACTGGTTGAAAAGGTACGCATGGTCGGGCTCTCGTGTCGGATGGACATACATCATTGCTGTCTTTGGCATGATATACAGCACTTACAGCACGACGAAAAGCACCCTCTCAAGAGCATCGAACGGCGTCCCCTGATCCGGTTGCCTGATGGTCCCGCAGGGACCGCACCCGAAAGGGTGCATTTGTATATGGAAAAAGAAAAAACCTGCAACGATCTTGCCTCGATCTTAGGACGATAGCGCAGCGAATACAGCACGATCTTTGACACGATGTGAGGCTGGTGCTAGGCGTAGCTCAACGAGGAAGGACGTAGACATGAGTGCAGCGATGGCGATGGGGGGAACCGACGGCGCAATGTTCACCGCATTGCTGGGCTGTCAGCGCGGAACATGGGCGCACTCGCCGCTGTACCAGTGGATGACGAACAATTACGAGGCGATGTCGAAGGCCATCACAGGTAAGAAAGTCCGCTGGCAGAAGATGAGCGAAGCAGCGGAATCCGCTGGTCTGATGAACGTGAACGGGGAGCCGCCGAAGCCTGCCACGGTCCGCAGTACGTGGTATCGTGTTCGCAAAGCTGTCAGTGCCATGCACAGCGCACAGGAAGACGCCCGCAACAAGGCTTCTGCGGCTCGTGCCGCTGCCCGCGCTGCCTCTCAGGCACACAAACTAGATGATGCGGATGGACGGGAGACACTGAACCGTCGCATGGCAGAAGCCGACGCGGATCTACGGAAAAAGCAGTTACAGGACGCCCGCGATCGTAGCCGCTCAGTCCTCTATCCCGAAACGACCTCAGACGTACGGAGTGACGCCGCCCCGTCAGAAGAACGTGAGGCCGCACCTGCCGTGAAAATCGGGCAGGTGGCCGAGTTCATTGTCATGAGAAAGCAGGCGCCACGCTATGGCAGGGATCGGGACATTCCTCTCCCACCGCCCTATGTTGGTCCTCGTCCCGCAGGGATGCCGAAGGATTTGCCACTTGAAGCCCTCATGCCGCTTGATGCTTCTGGGCGAACTCCAGAGGGCAAACTCGACTTCGAGCAGATGCCGGGTCTGCCGCGCCGATCCTTCTTTGAGAGAGACCGGGAGTGGGCACTCGCTTGTCTCTCTATGCTTGAGGCCATTCCGCCACGAGAGCGAAGTGGTCCACTCAAAGCAATGTTCTGCCTCATGGATATGAAGGTACGACGGTAGACATCTCATTTCTGAACTATCGACGGCCCGCACTCACATCTGGTGCTGCGACAATGATCGAGCCGCCTTGGGCGGAGCAACCATTGTCAGGACACCCTTGTGACCGAAAAACCAAAACGCCTTTCAGCGCCTAAGCTTCATGAGGCCATTACGAAGTCTCTCGAACTGCGCTCCCTGATCAAAGCCGGACGCGGAAATCTCGGTGGAACGACTTGCCTCGCTCCGCTTGCGGAGCGGGCCATCTTTCAGGGGCGGCCTCTTCTGTTGGGGGATGGAGATGTTCGTAACCCCGGCATTTCCCTGTTCAAGGAGATTTATAAAACTCACGGGCTTCCTTGCCCTTCGAATGAGGAAGCCGGCCACCTGAAAGAATGGTTCACCAACAGCTTCAACGAAGCCGCGATGCGCCAATCATCCTTGCTAATCGACATTGGGGGTGGTGACAGAACATTGGAGGAATGGGCGGCCGAAGATGACATCATCGGTGCGGCGGATGCCGTCGGGATCCCGGTCACAGGCCTGTTCATGTGTGGCTCGCAGCCCGGTGACATCGCCTATCTTGAAAAGCTGTGGGCCAGCGGCCAGTTCCGGCCCCGCCGTGGGGTCATCGTCCTCAACGAATGGACCGTTCCAGCCGGTCATAAGCCGGACACAGTTTTTGAGCCGATCATGAATGACGATCGACTCATGGACGTTTCGGGCATGGAAACTGCTTTTCTGCGAATTCCAAAGCTATCCTGCATGAAAGAAGTGCTTGCGAGCGGGCTAACCTTTCATGATGCCGCAGCGGGTAAGCCGGGACAGGACGGCACGCCCCTTGGCCCGATGCGGCAGTGGCTTGTCAAAAACTGGCTAGAAAAGATCGAAGAAAACATTGCCAAGGCTGGCATTGAAGACTGGCTGCCATGAGAAGGAGCCGCAAATCCGAGCCGGATCTGCTCGACCGGCTGAAAACAGGCGCCAATCCCTTTGGAGGGATTGGCAACCGGAGATTTCTCGACCTCCTCGCTGAGGGAGAGCAACACTTCGTCTGTTACAATGCGGTGGGGGAAGCTGAGCATCTTGATGTGACCGATCTCGGCGTCACCATCCGCTCCCTCTCCACCATCCGGTTTCCGGCGGGGGTATCGTTCTGGGAGTGGGAACTCAATGGAACGGAGCGGCTTCCGCCGCTTCGAAAAAACAGCGTGCCGACCCGCTGTGGATTTCTGGTGATTGCGGATCAGTCGGGGCAACGCGGGATGTTGCACTACGCGGACTATCGTCCGCGCATGAAAATCCATGGCAGGCCCATGGCGACAGTCTATCCAGTCTCGTTGACGTTCGATCTAAGGGATGACTGCGCTCCACCGGACACGCCACTCTTCTTTGGCGATGAAAGTCACTACGCCCATCAGCCCGATCTTCCTCCCGAGGCTCTGACGGCGTTTGATGTTGAGGCAAGCCCGAAGGACGCGGCGGCTCTGATGAGCCATTTCGGGGCGATGCCCTCCCCGCTCTACAAAAACAATCCTGAACAGGCCTTCCCTCAGGATGTGTCTCTGTTCTCGTCAAAAGACTGGGAGCTTTTCCAATCCTTGGCCAATGACCTGATCCATGAAGCCACGCCGTTCATGTGCATGCAGCTGCTCATTCGTGCATCGCATGTCCGGAGCTGGAGCACTGAACAAGGCAGCGGGACGGGGCTTCGAAAGATTACGCTGTACGATACTGAGGTTCTGACGACATGAGTGAGCTCACAGACAAGGCGACTTTTGACGGACTGACCGAGGCGGGTCGGTTGATGGAAGAAGCGGCCCGACTTGATGGCATTGATGAACATTCTCCCCTTGGGCGGTGGATCCGAGCCCAACGCAAGGGCATGGATGCTTTTGCGCGGGTTGTGCTGTCATGCGCCTCTGAAATGCAGAATTTCAGGGGAGAGGCCCGCGACATTATCGAGATGGCCAAGCGGGAACAGAACACGCTGCGGGACCAGTTTATCGAAAGTCGTCGGCAGGTCGATAAGCTGGGGGAAGTCGCGGAACGGAATGTCGAGAAACAGGAACTGTTTCGAGACCGCGAATTGCAGGCTACTCTTGGTCGGATCGTCTCCGGCGTGACCTCGGAGCTGCGCAAGGAAGTTTTCGATCAGTTGCGGACGGAGATTCCGACGCATGAGCGCCAGTTTTACAAGGAAGCGCGATGGCGCGCGTATGTGCGGATGACGCTGGCCGGTGCGGTCCTTATCGGCCTCGGCTTTGCCTCTGGGTACACGTATGACGGCTATGCGGCGCGGGTCGGCCGTTATTGCGAGGAACATCAGGCGTTCGACACGAAGGGCGCATCATGGTGTCAGATTGTCCCGCCGCCGATCCTGCCGAAGTCCTGAGCAGGCTCTCGCGCACCGGCTCCAGGGCGAAGCCCTGACGCAGCATACGTCACAGCCGCGCCTGCGCGGTTGTGTCCATTTTGGCGCGGTCTAACCGCACAACAAAAAGGCGGCTCCCTGGGGAGCCGCCTTTTGCGTGTGTGGACCTGGCCGAGGCCGATCAGGCGAGGCCGTTCGACGCGGCCCGGATCTCGTCAGGGGTGGCACCAGCGGCGCGCGCCTCTTCTGCGGCCTTCTCGATGCTGGAATCGAAGCGGGTATTTTCCAGAAA
>Ga0157363_1007133_pt1 | contig 10570 bp, 4 predicted proteins | sample AttsexASBM1_FD_111477 | JGI IMG/M metagenome (GOLD analysis project Ga0157363, IMG submission 111477) | Fungus gardens microbial communities from leaf cutter ant in Ribeirão Preto, State of São Paulo, Brazil - Atta sexdens ASBM1 | ecosystem: Host-associated > Fungi > Mycelium > Unclassified ...
AAGAATCGGTCACACAAAATTTGGAAAAGTCAATCTTTCGAGAAAAGATAGCGAAGAAGCAAATCTGTTGAACGAGCGCGAGTCTATGATTTCGAAGTGCTGGAGTCAGTTAAGTCAGTTCGATCTTAGTGTCCGCAAGTATTACCCTCGCGACTCAGGGTTTTCCCCCAGGCGAAGTTATCGTGAATCAGGGCTTTAGCCCCCAGGCGCGAAAGTGTCCGACCAGGCGACTCAGGGTAACAACCCCCAGGTGCAATCGAAATAGTATTAACAGTAATTAATAGTGATAAGTAACTGAGAAACTGTACGATAAACAGAACAATGTACATAAACAAATAAACAGTTTTTTTCAAATCGAAATCACATTGTGATATTAGTGTTATCACATTGATGTGAACAATATAAATATAGAAATTTTAATAACATGACCTACAGAAATTAATAACCACGATTTTCATGATTACAGAAAGCAATTACTTATAGTGTATTACATCATGATGTATCAGTTTTTTCTTGTTTTTACACAAACAAAATGAATAATATATTTATGAATCGATGCAATCAAGTTGTGTGGATTGCCTGCTCAAATTATTACTGTCATCTGTTAAATTAATAATTAATCATATAATTATGGCTACGTTTACACTATACATTTAGGCCGCGACCTATACGTCCTTGTTTATTAATCCCTGTAATTTAAACAAAGACACCTATCGTATAGGTCGCGGATTAAACGTACAGTGTAAACGTAGCCTATATACAAACAGCGAGTGGTCCTTAGGGAATGGCCTAAATTGGATCCGGTTGTTTATTTAACATTTTTTAAATAAGGTGGAACTAAAATAATTTATATTTGTTTTTCTGTAATAACATTTTATTATTTAATCATCACGAAATAACTTTAAAACAATTTTTTAATACAATTTTTACTAAGAAGTACATATCCGATTTTTCTTTCTATTACTTTTCTATTACGTTTTTGTTAATTTAATATAGTTTATCATAGAGAAACAACTTATATCATAACATGTACCAATTTATCCCACATATTGGGGCAAGTTAATTATAATGCAGTATGTTCATATTTCATTTATTGCAAAGAAACTGTACAGGATAGAGAACCATTACTGATATAAAAACATAGAGAAAGGTTCTCTTTATCATATCAATATATTTTAATCATAATAATTAATTGTTTAAAAAATCTGATGCCGAAATTGTAAAAACTGTGCCAAAAAGCTAGCTCCTAGTCTCTCCTACTTCACAGATTATCAAAAGTGAATCTGCTATACATCGAGTATAGTATATGTTTTCTGGTTTAATTCAAAATTATATATTCAAATCACATCTTAAACCAGCTTGGCTATTAAAATATCATGATTAATTGGTACAATTATGTTTGATTAATGATTAATTACATTATCTTTCTCAGTCCTCGAACGCGCTCTGCATTTCCGTAGAAATTATTGTCCCATTGTTATTATAATCGACGCTATTATATAACGGAAGTTATATAGTTCTTTTGTTCGACCACAGTATGGTTGTCAATGTTTGAACTATTAAACATGTTGATCGTGAAATCTTTATCTTCTGGTAATAGTATCTTTAAAACTAAAACATAATCTTTGGTAGGAAATTATCATAAATATCTAGAATTTCTACAAAAAAAATATAAAACATGTAAAAATATCTTTTCCTGTTAATAATAAATTTAAAGTGTGTAATATTTTTTAAGACTATTGCCGTTCGGATTCGACATTAAACCGTAATTCTCATATATATATATATATATATATATTAGGGAATATATGGGACCTACAATTTATGGATCCCCCAGGCTGAGAGTTGGATATTAAGCTAACAACCTAATTCCAGAAAAAATCCGTCGTTATAAAAAATCATGAGAAGTAAGTTTTGGTTTACCGTAAATTGTAATGCCGCGAAAGAAGAAGAATATTTTTTAAGATTTAGAAGACAGAAGATTCTTTAAATTCTTTCTAAATTATTTTTTATATCTAAAATATTTGAAATAAAAATTATTTAAAGGATCTTAATATAATTATAGCAATTTAAAATATTGTCATAATTTTTACACACCATCCAAACATTCAAAAACCTATTTGGATAAAAAATTAAAACAAATTTAAAATATTTAGAAAAATTTTTAAGAATTTTAAGTACGTGTATGTGTGAATACGATAAAGAAAGCCAAGAACTGTCAAATTGGGATATTTCAAATGATACGTTATAAATTCTTATATTAAATTAATTTTATTTCAGATATGATTGAGAGCCGAAAAACTTTCGGTTTCAACACAATCATTCTAAAATGCTAATAATTCCCCTAAATTAGAATAGAAAGAAAGAAAGTAAGAAACTTATTGCGAAAAATATTACTGAAGCTTCTTAGTGGTCGAGACACTCTTGTAGTGGCTAAGACACTCTTCCCGGAAAGTTGAGAAGTCCCAGGTTTGAATCCTGGCTTCAGTAATATTTTTCGCAATAAGTTTCTTTCTTTCTTTCTTTCTATTCTAGCGTTTCAAAATGATTGTGTTGAAACCGAAAGTTTTTTCGGTTCTCAATCATATCTGAAATAAAATTAATTTAATATAAAAATATATAACTAATTAAAAATTAATTTAATATAAGAATATATATTATAAGAATATATATTATTTGAAACATCCAAATTTAACCGTTCTTTCTTTATCCTATTTGAATAAAAAAAAATGTTTACTGCTATAATCTTTAAAAATTAAATAACTTTTGTTGAAAATAAATATTAATGTGACAAATAACAAAAAATTTGTTACTGTGAAATAAAAAATTTGTTAAGTAATATATTTCAAAAGAATGTTTCGTCTTTTTAAATCGTTTATCAGTGAAATAAGAAAATACGACTTTCTGCACGCAATACGGATATGTGCCGATTTGAAGTGAAAAGAAATGTTCACTCTCGGGATACTTCCTTGACTCACGAGTACAGTCTAGAAAAATATCAGAGATATCTTTTGAGAAGATCCGAGGCTTAGAAGGAAATCGCGCACGAGTGATCTCGTGAACTCGAGGACGCGATGTTGCCGTCGTCGTCACGGATTAAACCTCGTCGTGCGGGAGTGAAATCACCGGGCGCGAATCGAGCCATTAATACAGGGCAGATTAGTCGCGCTCTGCAGCTCGCATGTATTCCGACCACGTTTTTCCGGTTATATGATCTTGGCCTGACTCTCGACCCGACTTTGTCATTACAGTGACAATGACAGATGCGGAAGCAGTGGCAGGCGGAATTGCTCAGCTACCATGCGACGTGAAACCACCACTCTCGGGGGACAAGCTGCACCTAGTTATTTGGTATAAGGAGGAGGCAGATGCACCGATATACAGGTAAATTCTTCTTCTTTCATTTCTCTACCTTTCTCCCATTCGCTCGGTCTTTCTTCTTATGTTGATCGCGTGCAATATCGTACCTGCTTTTCGAATACAAAATCGCGTACAGTCGCGTGCTCATTATTATTACAACAGCGTTTGACGCTGTGAGTTATTTGCAGATTTCGCATTTTGATATCTAACTTTAGATGAAATTAGCATAAAGGATTTAAGTTTCTCATTTCTATATATTTTTGCTGCATTGCTTATTTCAAAAATTTCTAAAATATCGCACTGGATTTAATTAAATTTTTTTTATCTACATAAAGAAATAAAGGAAAAATTAATTGGGTTGATGCATAACGAAAAGTATGATTTATTACCTCGTTGTTTTCTCTGACAAAAGTAATTCGATCTAAAATTTTTACTGTATTTATTTTACTAATATGTTTACTTTTACATACATAAAAACTGCGTTCACTTTGTCAATTTTTAATCCTTAAGTCCTTAGTATTTTATATACGTATATAATGTAGAATGCGCTTTATATACTGACTTAAATATCTAACACAATAATTCTCTTGCACATATTTAAACATCGCTATGCAGCACTTATGGTATGTGAAATGATAATGTCACGTATGATATATATATATATATATATATGAAAGACAAATTATAGGAATATGAGATGCAGTACGAATACACATAGAATAGTAATTGAGAATTACAAAATTATATTCCTTTTCATTTATCAGCATGTAAAAGTAATATTATACGTATAAATTAGTATATTATTTATACACGTATGTGCTATTCTCTTACAGCAAATTTGCACTTTTGGTATAACAAATATATAATTAAAAATGGAAATAATAAATATTCTTCTTGAAACTTCCGACGAAATTAGCTATACATATATTACGAATACTCTTAAATTTGTAAATATTATGTAAATATACATTGATAATGTGGATAATATAACCAATAATATAGTTTAATGAAATGTTTAAACGGTCTTTATTATTTGAATTATAAATTTATACGAAATAATTTCATAATAAAACAAGTTAGTGTGTGGTAGACCCGAAGAATGGTATAAATAATATTTTTGGCAAGTTAATTGCAACAGTAATTATTTTGGAATGAAATTTATCAATTTCTTGAGACAGGGCTTTGATTATACGTGGGATATACTCGAGTTAGTTGAGAAAACGAACTTCTTCCGTTTGTTCCGCGTTGGACTTAATTCGCGTAAATGGAAATGCCTCTCAAACAGAAAGACAGGCATAATTTACATTCCGCGTCGCGAAAGTGACATATCAGAGGACTGCAGGAAAATCGCTCGATGTTCTAGTTAGGACCCTTCGACGTTCATTAAATCAAAGTGAATTGCATCTGAGAGATATGTTAATTGACCGACCATTAATGTAGTCGTCGATCAAATGAACGACGTAAATGATCCTGGCAATATAATTATTGTTAATAGTACTGCTGCCGAATTGTATTTACAGTTAGAGTCTAATTAGATTTAGTTGCTCGTACATGATACATGAATCGTACATGAATCTCAAGCAAAGAAATACTTTTAAGCCAATTTAGTGCGATGATTCTATATGTAATTTTTGACTTTGATTTCAATTATACTGTTGCTATTTATTATTATATTTATTTCATATGTAAATAACGCCTTTCCGATTACAGTAATTTAATAATTTTAAATCATTCGATATGCATGCAAAATTTATTTTCATGTTTGTATAAAAATATTTCTGCTGTACAATATTTTTATTAAATTTTGCATATCGACTCTTCATAGCGATTTATTATATGAATTTTGACATTCCGTATAATTTTTAAAAAGTCTCAAAAATTCTCTCTTTAAAATGCGTTTTATGATATTCTTTTAATTACAAAAGCATGTTATCATTTTTAGCTCTATTTCATGAAAATATTTAAATTAAAATTTATATGGTACATTATTCTTTTATGTTTCCAATGTTTTTTTTTAACATTTTTATAAATTTATCTATAGATTTTTTTAAATAAGATTACTATTGAAAAACACATAAAATTAATTTATTATGAATTTGTCAAATAGATAAAATAATTGGTGAAAATATGATAATGATAACGCGATGAAAATGGATATTCTATAGACGTTTAATCCACTTCTATGGTGTTGAACCTCTTTTCTGAAAACTGCCGGCGCATTACAGGAGATTGTTTTCATTGAAATGAAAAAACTTTCCTGTTAAGCGTCTTACGTCTGTAATTCGTTGAAAAGTTCTCTCTCGACAGCTCGATATTAGTTTGCTGAGACACGTCAAAGGAAAAATTAACGTATGCCAATTGTACTCGAGGGATTAATTAATCCGCGACGCTATCACAGTTGCAATTTCGACTGCGATTCCGCCATTGGGGGATTTTAGTGTTACCGCGTATATATCTCGTAACGAAGCGCAATTGCCGTAGGAAATACGATGACTGTAAATCCTCATGTCTGAATTTTTCGAGCCGGCTTAACCGCGCGATTAATTTATGCAAAAATTCACTCGATGGATGCATGCATTGCGATTAGGAAGAAAGAGAGAGAGAGAGAGAGAGAGAGAGAGAGAGAAAGAGAGTGAAAAAGAGCAAGCATAACATACACGTGCAATATACTCTTCTCGCAAGCACAGACGGGGGATTGCTTGACGCATGCGTGTTTTGCTATGACTGACACAATTAATTTGTAAATTACACGGTCCGGAACGTAATCAACCGGTACTGCTAACTTCGCTGGCGAATTGTCGGCTTATTATATTTACTGGTGGATTTACGCATCGCGTTTGAAGTTTGCGAACCGGATGTGCTCGCGTTTTCGGAGGAAAATTGCGCATGGCTCGTTTGCCCCGTTTCGTTGCTTTAGTTCAGTTATTAACTAAATGGCAGAGTAATGCATTAAGCATGCTAGATAGCCAAAATTATCCCGTTACAGCACGCATACAACGCTCGATCTTGATAATGTATTCGTTGCTTGGCAACCGATGCGCACAATCGATGCGTCTGCACAAAATCACGCATGAGAATTAATACGCGGCGAAGAAGGGATCGCGATTATTACGTAATTTGGTTAAACCGCTGCGTTTGCTTGTGTAAGATAATAAATCCGAGAGGGTCAAACGGTGTAATAAATAAATGAATTTAAGTCTACACTCTAAAAAATATTGATGTTAATCAATTGGATTTAACATCCCTGGTGTGGATCTAACATCCATGTGATGTATATAATTCTCACTGTATTGGTGCTAATATTAATCATACGCATTAAATTATAGTTCAAATCAAACAACTTGATACGCTTACGGTCTAAAAAATACCAATGTGAATTTAACATCATGCGGTACTGATATAAACATCAGGGGTTTGAAGTTCATGTTATTAATATTAACACTGTGTATCAAGTTGTTTAAGCTACAATTTAATATGTACTCTGGTTGGAATTGAAAAAGAGAGAAAGAACATGAAAAGAGTTAATCTCATTCAAATCGAGGCGGTTTCTCGATCACAGAGGAAACTTCGGATTGAGGCACGCATTCTTTTATACCGCAAGTTGATATCGCAGTTTATGCATAGAAACGAGGCGAAGCCAGGATCTCATATTTTCCTCGCATGGAGGATCGCAACCCAACCCCGTGACACACTTACATTAGTATATGTCTATCCCCGCACTCCGAATGTTCTCCCTAGGGTGGTCCATATAGCGAATTGGCTGCTGCCCTTTATTTCTCCCTGTCTTCCTCCGCATCCCAGCATCCCTCCTTCTTCTCTTTCTGCACCACATTCTCTTTCTCCCACCTCAGTCTCTTTTCCTTTCGCGAGTATGTCTCTCCGGGCGACTCTGATATATGAATTGTGGCCCGAGCTTAAAGATATTCCAGAATAAAATTATGGATACGATATTATTTCTTCTGGCACGCACCACGCGCAGAGCCGTGTATCTATCGTGTTATCCCCCTGGCACTTTCGTGGTTTTATTAAGTTAAAAGTCTTCCCCGACGAAGTACTCCGTCGCGCCGTGGCAGCCTTGTTTTTTGATACACCCTCCATCCCGATCTTCGTGCCAATTGATTTATCTTCGTCTATTTCTTCGACTTGGCATGAAAACTTGTCATCGTCCCTATGATAAACGAAATAGATATAAAAGCGGCTCCAGACGACATGGCCATATGTATGCCAACATTAGCAAGTACACTGCTAAATTTATAATGTCAAATTTTATCCAATTAGAATTATTTTTAATTATTTCTATAGATCGCCACTATTCCTGATATTTGACTAAAATAATGAAGTTAAACAATTTAATTTAAGAAAATGTATTAAATTTTACTCAAATTTAGTTTAAATGCATTTACTAAGTGCATACATTAAATAAACGATGTTTACTTTGAAATTAATTTACATTTTGGCATACAGGGTGCGTCATCAAAATTCGGATAAATCGAACAATTTCTTTAAATAAAATGTTTTTAATGAAAAATTAAATATTACAAAAAACTTCTTTTACATAGCACTTGGGGGATTCCTATAGAGCACAATTATTCGATATATCCCCTTCCAGCTTGAATAGCGGCCTCTATTCTCGGTCTGAAGCATTCGCACGCACGTTGTAATGTAGCGCTATCCATACCAACGAATGCTGCCTCAATAGCGATCCTTAATGACGTCACATTGGGATGCTGAGATTTGTGATCCTTTCAAATACACTCCATATGTAGTAAGAGATTTAAATCTAGACTGTTGGGAGGCCAGAATTTCTTAGACCTAAACATATCGACATTGTCTGAGAGTCAATTTTGAATCAAAAGACTTGTATGAACTGGTGCACCGTGCTGAAAAACGTATAACCTTCCGGACGCCAGTTTCCATCCACGGCTCCACTACATCCATTAGAATGATTGCCCTGGATCATCCGAAATCAATGCTTGAGTCCTTTTAACGACTGCGGGGATCCTCGCGATGCGTTTTTTCTTGAGTGACTCTTCCTCGCTGGCACCTTCTGGAATCTTCGTCGGACTGTTCTAAAGTCGTATATTTTACCACTAATATATTTATATTTTGTCATAAGTGATTGATCTTCAGTATCCAAAGAATCGAATTATTTTCGTTGCTGAGCGCCCAGCGTGAAGGCCTTCGATAATCGCGGCTCTTCGATTATACTTAGTTTCAACATCGCGGCTGTTTTGACAATATGACAATATACTGTTTACATCAGGCTGTCTCGAACGTCAACAACCTCTGGCGGAGGCACAATATAGCGGAAAATTTAAATTGAAATTTGTCCGGATTTTGTTGACGCACTCTGTATATTGAAATTAAAAAAGATAAAATGTTATTTAATTTATATCATTTTTTTGGATTACTCCTTTTATATCTAATAGTGTATTACACATGCATACGACGTGCTATATAATAATCCATATGAATGCAGACTAATATTTAATGAATATGCGGAAAATCTGTTGGCGCATTGACGTACATTGATCATGACATATCTGGAGCCGCCTTAGTTATAGCATACACATCATATGTCATACTAATGATCCTAAAATTATTAGCTACTGTACCTAAACTACGAAAATTTGATTGGTATTATATCTTTTAACAATTTTTTTCATTTTTTTAAATATTATTACATTAAAAGTCAAATCTTAAAATTGAGCTTTATTGGACCGATTTCATTCATCTAAAAAAATGTTTCGTGCAACACTTTTTACAATTCAACAAATCAAGAATTGACTGACGAATCTACAAATGTGAAGAAGATTTTGATAATTTTATAAAACTTTCTGTAATAGAATGCTCTTACGAAAAGTCATATCTTGTAATGAGTTTTTATTCTAAAGTGATTGTGGTCGACCCCTTCTTGGCAAGTAATTAGGGAAGATTACCGATAATAGTCAAAGCGATGTTGACAAAGGAAATGCAAAAGCGTGACACGTTCTGTACGTGATGTGCATCTCTCATCTGTTTGCAATGTCCTTTGTACTTGCATGTCCAACATACGATTGCTCTATTCGTTGCTATTGAAATACCTACACGAGAGATAAACGCTTGTAAACGATGTCGAATAACAATGTCGTGATTAATTGGTAGATTGAAATTGTTATACATTATATCTTATATTAAATAATCCTCATTTTATGTTTATTTAAACGATACCTATACACACGATAAATTAATGTTCTAAATAGGCAATAAAACTAAAAATATTTGTAGCTATTTTTAAACACATATGTTGTAACCCCTTTTGCCATATCTTCCTTTTATTGTGCCGCAATTGGTCTTCGAAATTCGATAAAAACAATTCTTTGAAGTAACAATAATTCCAATAATAATCGAAATGAATTTAACGCTGCTCTAAATGTGTGTTAAATTGAAGATAAAACCGATGATAACTTCATTAACGAATATATATATATATATATATATATCTCTTACATATGTCTAATTACGATGCCCGGTGTCCCTTTTGATTAACGTTATTTATCGCTTGACCGGATAAGGTGCTCCAGAAAATCGAAGACGCAGAAAATCGTTCGGACAAGCGAAAGCGTTCACACGCTCGGCTGACGATGTAACTCGCCTTGGCGAACCGGCGCGAGTTATATAAAAGTACGAACGTCCTCCAAGGACCGGTTTCAGAAAACTATTCAGCACATATATCGCTCTGTGCGGCTTCTCTTTCTTCGGCTTCGGGATGCACCCGCACCTGAGCAGGTGCAATTTTGCGAGCGAGCAACATTCGTCACACCTTGAATAAAATAAATTCCTTTCATATTTGAGATCCATATTTATATATAACATATACAACATATATATTTTTGTTATGCCAATTCTTTCCAGAATAAAAAATACGTGCAAAAACATTTACAAATATTGTTTTATTTTCTCAGCGAAACGCAATTAACATTTCTTAAAATTTCAATAAAAATTAATTTTTTCAAAGAAAAACAGCTTTAAGCTTATTTTTTTAAATACACAATTTAAATTTAACATGTAAAGTATGATAAACAAATAACAATTTTTATTGTGACACTCATTTTATTATTTAATTTTTACTCGATATTTTTACAGATCTTCACTTTTTGTTTTTTGAATTTTGTCGTAATCTTATGCCCATAGCTATCAGTTTTATTCGTTTTCATAATGATCATCTTAT
>Ga0157363_1007134_pt1 | contig 10570 bp, 10 predicted proteins | sample AttsexASBM1_FD_111477 | JGI IMG/M metagenome (GOLD analysis project Ga0157363, IMG submission 111477) | Fungus gardens microbial communities from leaf cutter ant in Ribeirão Preto, State of São Paulo, Brazil - Atta sexdens ASBM1 | ecosystem: Host-associated > Fungi > Mycelium > Unclassified ...
ACTTTATATAATGTGCAAATCGAATTTATTTTAATAATTTTGATTGAAATATTAAACTTAGTTCAACTCAAGTACTTATGATTGATTTGTGGATATATGAACTGTTGAAATATTTGAAATATAATTATCACTTGTATAGAGTATGTATTTTTCATGTGCGGTCTGAAAGCCACGTTGAAGTACATGGATATAAAATGAAAATAAATCAAGCTCTATATATATATATACACCTATAAAATTACGATTCGCTCAAAAGTACATAAATATTTTCCTTTCACACAAATCTTATCTTTATTCCTATATGAATATAATTGGCACGTCCTTATATCGAATTACTTCTTTCTCATACATTTCTTTCGCCCTTCAACGGAAAGTCACGTCTTCCGGACGTGTGCGATTAATATGGCATCTCTGATTTCTTAAGAGTTTCTCACGTCCTGGCGAGAGGTGTCCTGTGGAGTGAATCGCTACCTTAAACAGGGGTTGCTGGCGTCGCGGCTGGCGAGTGCATGGCGAATGGGTTCCGCAGGGATCACGGCTGACGGATTTTCAAGCGGAACTCCTCGCGGGCAGAATGCAGAACGTGCGAGGTCCCCGAACCGGCCCTATTGATTTTAGAGAATCTTCTGGCGAGAGAGAGAGAGAGAGAGAGAAAGCGTCGGTAATTCCGAGCTTCCCTCCGTTCCCCTCGTCAAGTTTTCGAGAAGGGTCACCCCGTAATTTGAATATACGGCACCCTTCTGCGCGTTCGCAGCCCCTCCCGGCCAATTGCACGTTCGGCATATTTCGTTCACCGTGCATAGCGCGTTCGTTCTCCTCGCGCTTCGAATACGCGGACGAGATATTTCATCGTGGTATCATTATCGCGGTTTTGACGTGCCAAATCATTTTTCCGGCAAGAGCGGAAAGCGTTAAAATTTTAAAGAATTTATCTTATCGAGAGAGAGAGAGAGAGAGAGCGAGAGAGAGAGAGAGAGAGAGAGAGAGAAGATATTCTACTATCTTATTTCTCATTAAACTTGACTGTTTGTTTACACGTTATACATTCGTGTAGGTTTTTATACTATCGATATCTTCGCGCTGCAATAATCTCAAATAATCTCACAAGCCATAAAAAATAAAGTTTTGACGAAAGCGCAATTGATTCATGGACTCTACGTTTCTACGTTTTTATGCGTTGCAATTACTCGCGAGCGAGACGCGCGGAAACGGAAGCGGTCGATCGCGTTTGAGGTATATCGGGACGTGAGTGCGAAACCGCTCACTCTGTAGACTAGTGTAGACTAGTGTAGACGTCGATTGCAAAATTAACCAGTTCCGCGACCGGCGACGCTTAGCCGCCTTTGATCGTCGAACGTAATATTTTCGCTGTACCGCGCGTCAGCGACTTCCTTTGTGCGCGGAAACGGAGTTTCTCGATAGTTGGACGGTTTAACTCGCTTAGAACTTAATTCGTCCAACTTCCGGTGAACGCATTGACCTCGCCGTGACTAGAGACTCTACAACTGAATCTGGCCACGAGCGATTTTGTCAAAATTCTACGAGAGAGAAAGATAAATTAATATACTTTCTCTCTGAGTATATATATATTATTATTCTAACTTATTCAGAAAAATATATACTCTACGTAAATAATAATTACTTGTTTCAAAAGTTCATATACCTATCCGCAAATCTATCATAAGTTTATCAAAAGTTTCAAATTTAGTCAAAATATATATTCTGAATCATAGGAAATTTAATATTATACTTCAGTCAACATTATTAAATTGAAATAAATTCGATTTGATTATTACAGTACATAAAGTCGATTTTTCGATCAATTATATATTATATTCTCCCAAAGAAAATAAATTCTTGTTTTGACTATATATTAATAGGTCTTTCTAAAATTTTTAATATGTGTGATTGTTACCAAGAAATATTCTTTGGTAAAAATAAACTGTTACTTAAAAGAAAGAAAGTAAATCCAGCGATTACTTTACTTTTCTTATCAATAGAATATCTTTCTATGTGTATTTTGTTTTTGTCTCACCGTTTATAATCTTAATTAAAATTATTAAATGAGACAATAAAAGTTAAAGAAATAGTATACTTATATACAAGAAAGAAATATATACTTTTCTCTTATAGGATTTTGACAAAATCACTCGTAATCAGACTATTATAGGATGTCTAATCGTGACTAGAGACCCTATAAGTAAATCGAATTTATTTTTAATTTAATAATCTGCATAAAAGTATTAAACTTACTATTGGATTCAGAATATATTTTGAATAAATTTGAAACTTTCGATAAATTATAACAGAATTTAGTTCATGAGATGTCAAATTTTTTATTGCTTCATCATTTTTGTCAACTTTAGTAAGTTGGAATGAGTAAAACCGGAGCAGATAGAAAAAACGTAAGATGGTAAGACGTGAGCAGTAAGCGAATTAGCCGATAACAATAGAAAACATAAGGCAAAAAATCTTACATTCTCTACTGTGATTGGCTGAGTCTTTTACTGCCTTACATTCTTATATGTGGCCATGGGCTTAAGATAGTATAAGTTGGAATAAGATAACATTTGATAATCCTTCTTTCTCATTTTTGTTTTGACTACTCGTCGTGACCAGATTTTGTCATAGAATCTTTACTTAGTCACGACGAAGCACGAAAGTAATTACTTCTCTATTCTAACGGGACAATTTTCGTCGCGAAACGATTTTTGTACAACTCGCGCGCCGCGCCAGCGTGAATTCTCGACGCAGGGAAATTCGCGTGCGGTTCCTGAATTTTCGCAGGGTTGGCCCACGATAATCTGGGCTTATCGATCGGCGCTCAGTTGCCAACTTGGCAGTGGCAAACTCTCGGAATTACGAGCGAAATGCTCTACATAGCGACGCGGTTGGCAAATCAGATCCGTTTTCATACCTTTACAAAGGAGGATACATTGAATTCCGACTCACCTTCCAGTGGATCAGACTTTCGCAATTCGACGACGAAAATGTCCATGTCAAACGCGGTTAGTTATGGCCATGATTTGTTATAATAATTGATAATAATTTAAGTTTCTCTGCTGTAGATAAAGTAGATAAAATTGAGAATACATAAGCTTTATAGATACTGAAATTTCAAGAATATAAAGTAAGATTTGAATGGAAATTAGAATTAAAAGTGTGGTAGGATTAGTAATATTGATTCCTGAAGAGCCTAGAAGAGTTAGCAATAAGTGGCCTGTAATTATATTTGCAGTTAGACGAATAGTTAACGTAAAAGGGCGGATAATTAGTCTAATTGATTCAATAATTACTATAAATGATAATATAAAAGGGGTTCCTGATGGAATTAAATGAGCCAATAAATTATTTAAATAATTTATAATTCTGTATAATATTAATCTTATTCAAAACCTGAGGGATAGGGAAAGGCAAAATCTTATGTGGCTTGAGGCTGTAAAAATATAGGGAAAAGGGCAACGGGAATCGCATCCTTCAGCGTGTTCTAGATCTCTGATCGAAGGATAATGATCTTTTTTTTAAATAATATATCCACTCTGTACTGTACATTATACAGTAAGTATACAATAAGGTTCGAAATGAGTGAACGAAATAATGTCCACGGCCTTCCCTTCCATTTCGTTGATTGAAGCGTTTCGAAAGGGTACAAAACTTGAACATCAAAGGGAAAGGGGTATCGCGGGAAAGGGGCTGGACTTTTTTCCCCATGCCGAACACGTTGTTCGAGTTTCAGGTTAAATCCCGGACAGAGTGGTTTTCATGCCACTACCCCGACGGTCGTCAAGCTCGTCGTGTGTATAGTTAGTTGTATGGTATTGTAACCTACGCGCTTTCTAGCAGTCGGCGTTAGTTCCCTGCTCGCTCGCTCGTTCCCTCGTTCAGATTTGTACTTAAAAACTTGTGGGGTCAGTGGTGCTCACAGCTAGACTTGCTAGATTGACGCAACCAATTAGGAACGTGGTAGTAGAATGGAAACCGGTAATCTGGTGTAACTTTGACTCTGCGGTCGTACTGTAGAATTGTAGAAGCCAATAAAGTGCTATTGCCTTGGCTTTGCGCTAGGAATTTTACATGGGATTTAGAGACTGCACGACATCGAACGATTTGATCGTAGTATCAATTCTTTGAAATAATTACGCTTGCAAATTTGAATTTTATTGGAAGAAACATTTTTATCCATCAGAGAGATAGGAATGATTTCGCAAACTTGTAGTATATAATTCACAGCTTAAGACTATATTATATTCAATATCGATCGATATAATACTCATCGAGTATTTTGATTCAAAGAAGTTATAGCATTAGGCTATCTATAATACAGACTATCTATAAAGCAGAATTAGAAAGACACGCGATAATATTTCCGAGATATCTTTTGCAGTTTCTCTCAATTAAATGATGCATTTTATAGAAAAGAAAAATGATAGGGGTCAATTATTAAAAATAATCAGAAATGCCGGTCTGCCTTTGTTTGTGCAAGCAAAGATAATAAAGTTTAATACGGATTGTTGTTTTGCATGCGCGGTGCGACACAATTGAATTTTTATATATATATATATATATATATATATCTAGATATAAATGGTTATCGTTCGGTTCTCATACACACAGAAAAATACATACAGTACGCAAGTATTGTAAGTAATAATTACTTGTATTCAAAAGTTCCTAAGTATATTTGCAAATTTATCGTAAGTTTGTTACAAGTATCAAATTTATTTAAAATATATTCTGAATCCTCGCTAATTTATTACAAGTTAAAGATTATTAAATTAAAACAAATTCAATTACTTATTAAAAAATTGTTTCATCGATCAATTTTATGATATTCTTGAAAAGAAAATAAATTCTTGTTTCGAATACATGTAATAATTTTGCTAAAACTTGAAATAAATAAATTTTAAGATAATTATCGAGAAAATATTTTTTTTTGTTAGAGATAACCTCGTTAGCTTAAAAAACAAAAAGAAATTAAATTGAGTAATGACATTTGTCAGTAATAGAATAATATTTGTATATGCGAGGTTGTAGCCAGGTGATAAGTTCCAAGTTCGGAGCGATTTGAGAATCGCTGACATCGCGCGCAGGCAGGCAGCCAGACGGCAGACGGCAGACAGGCAGGCAGGGTCCGCGTTGGTCCGCGCGTATTCGGGACGCGGGCGAGTGGCGACGCGGCTGCAGCAACTACCATCTACCATGCGCAGCGCGCTGGATCACGTGACGGTGTGTCGTGGTGGGCGCCGTCGATACAGGATTGGTCGATGCCGCGATATGTAACCCCCATTCGGCGTCACTCGAACAAAGAGACGAGGCTACCCCGTTCGTGCTCGTGAGCTCTGCCATTAGAAAGTCGTCGGTAGTCGATGAACGCGGAATCTCCGCGAGTTTGGATCGAGAGAACGAGAGGGAGAAAGATAAAAAGAGCTGATCCATCGGTTCGATCACGTTGCGATCAAGTTTTGTCAGTCTGAGCTGCCAGTCTGCCGGGACTCGACGACAACGGAAAGAAAGAAGAGAGTGGCAGTGGAAGGACAGTTCGGAGAGACAAGCCCGGCTTTAGAGATCAGCTCTAGCAACTCCGACCTACCGACGCGACGGTCCCGGATCGGCCGAATTGTCGGAATCGATCCGGTGAAACGAAGCGTGAAACGGAAAGCGCGCCTTTCATCCGCGAGCACTGTTAAGAAACTCGCGTGGACGAGTCGACAACGAGGAGGCGAATTGGCAGGCAACGAAGCGAGCGTTGAGAAACGACGCGTGGACGCTCACCCGACGACGATCCGAAATCGATCCCCCACATACATCTGTTACATCTGTTATCGTGCGCCGGATTGCATCCTCATCGGTGAGGATCTTCGAGGGACGCTCCGGCGGTTAGCCCATCGCGCTGGAGGGTCGAGGACGTACGACGAGCGCTGTAGAGTGCTACGCAGCGACGTGGCGACGACGCCATTTTGTGGTGACTGGTACTGTGCGCTTCTTTCGGCATCAACGCCGTCGAGCTTACTCATCGCCGCGCCGTGACCCGTGACACGCGCGTATCTCTGATACTCATCGCCTTCAATCGGTATAAAACGGCGTGGAGTAGCGGTGGCTTTTCGCCTTCGGAACCGTGGATCGCGAGAGACAGCGAGACGGAGAGAGAGAAAGAAAGAAAGAGAGAGAGAGGGAGAGAGATAAACAGTGCCCATATATTTGAGCAAGATCGAGTGCGTCATCGACGTGACTTTCATCCCATCGCGATACAGAAGAGAGAGAGAGAGAGAGAGAATTTTCTATTGGATTATTGTCATCGACGCCTTCGCCCTGGGTCACCACCGACCATGAGACTGGAAATCGTGTCGGCGGCGGATTTTTTGGTGCACCTGCTGCGCCTGCAGGCGGGTCAGCTGTCGGAACGGCAACTGGAGATGTTCAAATCATCGTTGACGGAGGTGTTGCGCCACCGTTATCGGGATCACTGGTTCCCAGATCGGCCAAATCGCGGCTCCGGCTATCGTTGCATACGTATCAACGGTAAAATGGATCCGGTAATCGCGCAGGCTGGTGCGAACGTCGGCCTGTTGCCGACGGTACTGCACAGTTTATTCCCCAGCGAGCTTACCATGTGGATCGACCCGTCGGAAGTATCGTACAGAATCGGCGAGAATGGTTCCATCTGCGTGCTGTACGAGCGTACCGAGGCCGAGAACGTGGAAGAGATCTCCCAGCAGCAGCAACAACAACATCAGCATCAACAACATCATCAGCAACAACAACAACACCAGCACCATCATTCGCAGCAACATCAACAAGCGCCAACTATTATGCCGTCGCCATCCCAGCAACAACAACAGCAACAATTCGAAACCTGCAAAGACTCTCTGTTGTTGGAACACACGCAATTCAGCGAGCAGATCGCCGCGTACGTCTCCAGCTGAATCGCCGGGCTCGCCGCCGCGCTCGTGTCTACGCTTCTGAAATGATCTACTATATATATAAGCGCACGTGCATCTCGTGATATGTGATATCCCGCGTGATGATTGTGTCGCGTCGGACCGGGTACGTCCGCGCGCTCCTCAACCTTTTGTGAACTCCAAACGTGCGTGCGTCTCTTCCCTCCTTTGCGTTTTTTTTCTCTCTTTCTCTCTCTTTCTCTCTCTCTCTCGTCCTTTTCCTTTCTATTTTTCCCTTCCTTTCTTCCTTCTCTCTCTTTCTCTCTCTCTCTCGTTCTCTCTCTCTCTCGTCTCTTAAAAAAGAAAAGAAAAAAAAAGTGAAAATGGAGCACCGTCGATGATCTGTATTTCGTCAGGCCTCGTCTCAGCAGCTTGGAGCGACTTCCTGCTACACACGGGGGGGAGAGTCCATCCTTCGGGAGACGCGAGCTCGTCCACGCGCGTCGGTCGGCTCGACTCTAGTCTAGTCTCGCGTTTTCCGATCCTCTACTCACGCGTACGAAGAATCTCGAGAGTGAATGAAAACAAGGCATCTTTGAGAAGAGAAACGTGTCCCCCCCGAGCACCCTAGTCTGTGCGCTATTTAAACTAATGCGCTCGATCGAAAAGACAACACGAGAAGAAAACAACATGTATGTCGAGCGATGGAAGAGTGAAAAGAGAAATGGAAAAGCGGATCGAAGCGCAGACCAGTCGATTCTCGTTGATTCAACGGCTGCTCCCTTGAACCATCATCTCTCATCTTCATCGATCGCCCTTACTATCGGCGAATCTTTTTCGCTGGTGAAGGATTTCGCGGCCGTCGCAGCGAAAAAGAAGTAAGCGGAGTGAGCTTGGAGCTCTCTCTCAGCAGCCGACTAATTGATCTCAGCACCTCCTCTACCCGCGTAACCTCCGAGTGTTCTCTCATGACGTTCTCAGCAGCCACGCGAGGGAGGAACAACGAAGACCAGCCAATCAGTCTCATCGCCCTTCCTACATTTTCGAGGGAGTAAAGAACTCGTACTCATACATTTGTACACAAGAAACATATATGTATATTACACATGATTTCTCTGTCTCTCGCATCCTCTCGAATGACCAGCGTCTTTCTTCCACGCATTTTTCCTCACCGTCGGATCTCGAATTAAGGTTCGTACATACCGACGAGTATGCAGATCGCCGCGGCTGTTTATAAATACCTTTCGATGTGCAAAAAGCAAATTTTTAAAAAATTAAATCTTTTGTAACAGTCCCATTAATTGTTTAAAAGAAAGTTAAGTGATTTACATAGAAAGTTATTTACGATTCGATACAATAATTCTTGTATATATGTATATATATATATACGAACTTATTTCCTTACTTTCCATTCTCGCGTCGGTTTGTACAATCATAAAGTTGAGAACCACAAAGGAATGATGAGAGTCAATCGTTCTCCATTCTCATCGAGAATTTTGTCGAACCTCGCACTGTCAATGCAGATTACCACCGAGCCCCACGATGATAAAACACATATACACACACACACACGAATACATTCATACAAAACTAAATACGCACCGATAAGTCTTAAGCAAACGCAATCGCGATGGATCTCAGCGTAAATCATCGCTATCGTGAGCTGTTAAGATCGTTGGTGCCAAAATCATCGAATTTGTTCTTCATTAACGTAATGTTTTCCACATGCATCTATAAAAATAAAAATACGTTAAACTAAAAAGGCGAATACTTTTGTATATTGTATAAATTTGTATATTGTATAAATTTGTCGAATAATTTCGCAAAACGCAGTATCACGATAACGAGGTTTCAAATTCGATGTAAAGTTGTGATTTCTATTTTTCGAGAATGATTCTCAATAGTATGAATCTTGAGTGTTTCAACTATTCGACAGCGATTCTCAGTAGAAATCTCAAACGGTAGTCTGAATGCATACACACACACACACACACACACACACATACACATACAAAATACTCGCAAATACACACGTACAAAATTTTATGAAAGCGCGTGAGTTATATGTACACACATATATATATATATATATATATATATATATATATATATATATATATATATGCGTTATATATGTATAGCACCTTGTATATGCGCGGAGGCGTCGGAGAGTTTTGAACCAAGTCACCTCCGGGCGTATACATAACCGACGAATTGTATATTATATCCTTCGCGTGAGAGGAGATGGAAGAAAGCAGGAGAAAACATGACGGTGTATAAAATTGCTGTGATTTTATCCACGGGAAGGCACCCGGGCGTGTTTTTACTAAGGAGAGTCGGTTTCGGATAGTGAGTCATATACGATGCGATTGCGAATGTTTCTTCGCCGATATTTCGGCATCGCAGGAATGAGTCTGTGTATGTGAGTGAGAGAGAGAGAGAGAGAGAGAAAGAACAATTGAACGCGTATGTACGGCGCTCACCCGATACGTAACGCTCGCCCGCTCTGGCAATAATAATCGAGTTCGCTCGATTAATCACGCGTCTGCTTCGTGCTCGCGGCATCGAGATCTGTTCAATTACCGTTACTTGACGAACCGATACGCTCGCGTTAATAATGAGAACGAGATCCGCGTTGTCGACAGATTATTACGAGTGCGCGATTTCAATTTTTTCCCCATGAAATTCAAATTGGACTTAACATGAATATTTTTATCGATTTTTGCCGGGTGCGTAGGAATGAGAGTTTGTGCGTGAAAGAGCGTGGATGTGTATGCATGAGTGGCGTGCGATGTAACGCATGAAAGATAGAATGGCTAATGAAGAAGGGAGAAGGGATGAGAGAGAACCTATCGTGTATGTTCGGCGTCGAACGAGAAAAGGCTCTGTTGTACGTAGCAATTATAGAAACCATGTCTGTGATTATACTAAGAATAGAGCGACAATATAAGCAATTTCCGTATGTAACGACCTAAACACGAGCGGCGTGTGCGCTTACTATACATACCGGTATGTAAATGATACATATATATGTATTACATATACACGTGCGAGAATTTTATCCGTAAATATTGCGCGCTTTCCGCGTTTTTAATTGGGTCGTCACTTCGGAGTCATCGGAAGAGTCACGTCTTTGTTATTCCGACTGGTCGACACGTTCGTCCTTTGTTTTTTCTTCCTTTTCTTTTAAGTAGCATCCCATTGTAAGAAATCACAAAGATTAATTTCGCGAGAACATTATCACATCAGAAATAAACTGCAAATTCGCTTTAAGCATCGGAGCTTAAGACGACTCGTTTAAAATCGCTGAATGTGCTCGCAAACAGTGGAAGGACGAAATCAATCTCATCTCGCATAATAAACTCCTCGGTCCTCTTCGACTTTGACGTCATGCGCCCAAATAATCGGATCGTAATATGTATGCGCCAGTACTATGTGCATTTATTAACACCGTAGTAAATCGATTAAAAAAAAAAATACTCTTGTTATTACGAACTATGACGTATGACGTCAGAACAAGGGATTCTGTAGAGGACAAAAGTGGAATAGAGATGATCGTTTTTCTTCATTTTTTTTTTTGACATATCGGGGAAATACACTACGATCGTCCATATCGGCGGCTGTAAAAACACCAGCGATCTCGAATATATAATCTGTCGAAAGTAGTGCGGGACGAGGCTGGAGAGAAAGTG
>Ga0157363_1007135_pt1 | contig 10568 bp, 7 predicted proteins | sample AttsexASBM1_FD_111477 | JGI IMG/M metagenome (GOLD analysis project Ga0157363, IMG submission 111477) | Fungus gardens microbial communities from leaf cutter ant in Ribeirão Preto, State of São Paulo, Brazil - Atta sexdens ASBM1 | ecosystem: Host-associated > Fungi > Mycelium > Unclassified ...
AACGACCCAAGTTTCTGGGGCTTCAGAACTTGACTGGAAATCATTTAACCCTCTACCCATGACACAGGGAATTTCCCGTAAGAACTTCTTACTTGCTCACTCAGCCCGTGAAAAAATTTAAATGTTCGAACCGTCGAATCAGAAAAGACCTTCTTTTAGGAGATTATGATATGAGTAATTTGTTATCAATGGAATTTCCGATGTTGTTGGATCACTAGTCGTCCATTATTCGTTCGTCACTTCATATCTACAGGGTCCAGGTTGCTCTGCACTTGGACCCGAGCTGTTACCCGCCGTCGTTCCATTCTCATAGTACTTTGCCACTAGAGCACAAAAGTTCCTTGGAACTGCGTCTGAGATATGGGATCAGAGCAGTAGAACAGGATATGGTTGCCATAGATGCTTGTGGTCAGGACAACAATAATCCAAGTTCAGGAGTCAATATGATGGGGAAAGAAGAGTTATGAGACAAGTTGAATAGATAGCTACGGTTACTGTATAATCAAACACATCCTCGTAAGCATTGTCGAAAATGCATCCATTTCTTATTTCAAGTTTCATTTTCGTATGCTTTCCTCTGATATTTCATCATGAAAAAGTATGGTGTCGATGTAGTTGAACAGACCTGCCACCAATCCTGGGATTCTGAAAAACTTGGCAGTCAGTGGATTACACGAATTCGCATTGTATTACTGGGACAATGGTCTATTTCCTCAGGTCTATTTCCTCAGGCTGAGCTGATGGGGTCTGTGTGTTAGATGTACTCTGTCCAGTCCCATAGTAGTCAGCGTGGACTTGATTCCAACCCATATTTCCTGATGGGAAACAGTGCACTCCATCCCCGTGATATGTTGTTCAACATCCTCATCAATCGATCTGTGGGCAACTAGTGCGCTGTTCGTAACCTGGAACACGCGTTCGAGCCGGCCAGGTCATCCTCTTCGTTTGAGGGGCTGTATCAGCAATTTCGAACCAACACCTATCAGGGATGGTATTATCGAGTACGTGCTCATGAGTTCTTTTTGAGATTCACGTTTCGGAAGGATAAACAAGAGTGAACTTAAAACGCTCGAATACGGGTATATCCTTTCCTTCCTTTGTGCAGCTTCAAAAATAGATTACACATTGACAATCTATTCCTTCTCCTCCTTCCCTCTTGCACCTTTCACAACCATATCTGCATTGCATGCACTATGTGCCTCAGAATTTCTCTACTTACCAATTTTGAGAATACTGTGGCACAGTCTTATCTTGATTGGACAATTGGTGTACATGGAACCCAAATCACTTCCCCCCATCCTTCCTTGATTCTGTCATCATCCTCAAGAGCTATTATGCCCTTGTCATCTACCCCAACTTGCCTTGGATAACCTCTCATTGAGACTTCTTGACCATTTATCTTCCTGAAGGAGCAAGGCTGAGATAACCTTGATACTATTGATATTTCCATCCAGAAAGTAGGATGGAATAGAATCATTGTCATGGTGTGCTTGGACCCTTATATTTTATTTTTATTTTATTTTTATCTATTTTATTTTTCTTTTCATTTCTTCCTTGGTCAATGTAGAGGTATGTGACTTGTAGGAAATGTAAGCACACACAAAGCCATTGGTTGAGTGTGTGTACTAATGCCATAGCTGTCATATGCCAAGTCCACCTGTCTGGAGAATACATCTCCATGGTGATACTGCCTTCTCAACATCTACTATACAAAGCCTGTCTTCCACAACAGCCACCTTTCTTGCAACATGCCCTTGTAGTAGTGATTTAGATACTCCATAATGGAGATACTCCTATCTAACTCAGTCTTTTATGGCAGAGTCCTTACTCCTGTTAGTGTCTCATCACTGAAACCTCCACTTGGGGTGATAGGAGCTATACCACTGAAACCCTGAGCATTTTCTATAGTTCTTCTTTGTATATAAGACTAGTAGTTACACTGTAATTGAATTTAATCTCTAGTGTTCAATGGCAATATACCAATCAGTACTCATTCCCATCTCAGACTTCTTCCTTTCATCTGAAGTTGTGACTATACAGCAGTCAGATGGCACAGCACATAAGCTGAAGTCAAGGTCATTCCACAAGTTTGCACATCTCTAAGCCAATTCCACAAACTTTCATTCTTAGTATGAACTATGCCTGATAGTATTATCAGACTCCCTAGTTTGCTATTGCTTCTGAGAAGTTCTGTCTGCTAAATCCTCTGTCATAGTTCTGTCTACACATCAACCTTTGCACTTCAAAGTCTAATGGCTTTTTCTTACCATAATTCTTCCACCCATTCAGGGTCAACTTTGGTCCCACCACTTAGGATGCTCTTCAATACTATTTTGTGTTTCAGTGACAACCTCACCCATCCACCAAACACTCCATGATGTTCAAGATGTATTTACCAAAGAGGCTAACCATCTCCAAGGTCTTTATCTCATACTATTCAACCTATCTAGATAGTTTTGCCTATCTCTAGCCCAAGTATTGTCCCTGTGGACAATAGTCCTAATTGGGAGGATGCTCCCACTCTTAATCCTATCACTAATCTGACGGCTAATAGACCTACTTCTTCTACTTGCTCATATGTCAAGATCGTTGAAAGTGGACTTCATTTTTTGGTTTTTAATTTTAATTTTCTATTTTTAGAACAACTAGAGTTAGGATTAGAAGTAATCGGTCACAACATTGATCATAAGACTTAGAAGAATGGAGTAGAAGGTTCTAGAACAAATAACATCATACAACATAGATAACACATGTTGATCTCATGTTCTATACATGGTTGTTTAGGGTAGGGTGCACAGTAGTGAGCATGGACTATGGTTAGTAGTATATAAGGTAGATTAGTTTGTAAAGGGATCTTTATCAAGTTCTCTTGTGTTACTCAATACAAGAGTTGTTCTTTTGTCTTACTCTAAGGACTTAAGATCATAACATCATAGTCAAAACTCTGTCAGAGTGAAAATACTAATGAGCAGTTGGCCAATGTACTTGGTCAACCTGTGAACACTCTTAATACTAATCAGACCCCTGGTTCTAACACTAATTCAAGAGGAACTAAAGTTCACATCCCCAATATCTTCAGTGGCACTGAGCCTGACAAGCTCAATAATTTCTTATTCCAATGTTATCTCTACTTTCACACTAATCCCATGCAATTTGACATGAACATTGCAGAAATCAACTTCATAATGATCTATCTCACAGAAGTTACCCAGAACTAGTTTGAAATGGGCCTCAACAAGGAAGACCAGAGTATCCTACAAGACTGGCTCTCCAATTGGAACCTTTTTGTTGACAAGCTACATCAATATTTTAGTCTTTTGGACTCCATTGGTGAAGCAGCTAACATGCTAGATAATTTCCAGATAAAGCCTAGTGACAAGATTTCCACTTACAATGTGGATTTTATATGCTATGTCTCTCAACTAGGTTGGAGAAATAGTGTTCTGTCCCACCACTATTACAAGGGTCTTCCCAATCAGATCCAGGATCCTGTCTCTATCTAGGAACAAGAAAACCCACCTCATTCCAGAAAATGTACACTTTGGCAATGACTATCAATCATTGCTACTGGAGATATGACTGCAAACACCACTATACTAGGCAAATAGAAAAGGAGGCTCTCAAGTCTCACTCTCAGAAGCAAGGTAAAGCTTCTATTGCTGGTAATGTTGCAGCCTCCCAGAATAAGGCAAACCTATCTCTATTGGCCTCATCTACCAAATCATCTCCCTTTAAACTATCCTCATCCCCTGCTTCTAAGAAAAAATCCAATTCTCCATGGGTGGATCTTTCTTCCAAGCTGGCCAGCAATAGGAAGTTAACCAGTGATGAGTACAAGAAGAACCTTGAAAACAATCTGTGCCTCTATTGTGGTGCAGGAAACTACAAGTTGGACTTTTATCCTAAAAAGTAGACTACAGTCACTCCCAAGGGCTGCAGTGCTTCAACAAATGCTGATTCTCTGGCAGCTGCTTCTAAGAAATCCTTGGAAAAATAGAGAGTGACCCTCAGAGCTCTGCATAAACTGAGGACTGTATTGAACTTCTCTATACAGCAAGAGTTTTATCTGACTCAATGCATTTATTTGCTCTTTCTGATTCTCATTCACTATTTGTATCCCTTACTTCTTTCTTAATCCTTGGTCAGGATCACCTTAATAAAATCCCATTCCAAGTTTTTGTTGACTCTAGGTCTATATCAAAGTTAAAAGCGGTGGACTCTATTTATTTTTATTTTTCTATTTATTTTTTATCTTCCTATTTTTAGAACTTTGAGTTAGGGTTAGTGTGACACTTAAGATCACAGTCATGTGTCACACTGGAAAGAGGAAGAAGGTTCTGGAAGAATGATGTCATATAGTATGGATACTATCTGTTGACCTTAAGGCAAACACATGGTTATTTAGAGTAGGCTAGAAGTAGTGTAGCACAGACCATGGGGTTTTGTATATAAGGTAGATAATCCTGTACAGAGTTCCCTATCAAGTTCTCTTGTGTTAACCCTAATACAAGGTTCTTTCTCTTGACTAACTCTAAAGTCCTGAGTTTATAACAATTCTTCACTAATAAGGGATATCATCCAAACATCACCATTTATCCTGAACCCAATATTGTTTTCTCTAGAGCCTATAACTTTGTTATAGATCTTGATGAATTACAGAGTACTCTTAAAACTGAAATCTTTACAGCCCAACAGTGTTATCAGAAAGCTACTGATGTATGACATTCTCCTACTTCTGATTTCAAAGTAGATAACAAAGTATTTGTCAAGGTTCAGTTTTTCAGAACTGCTTGGCCTTCAAAAAAGCTCTCCAAAAAATATGTTAGACCCTATGAAATTATTTCTCAGCCTAGTATACTATCACTCACTTTCCATCTCCCAAAGTCTATGTACTCTGTCTATCTAGTTTTCCATGTGTCCATGTTCAAACTTGCTATGTTCAACTCTTTCCCTGAGAAAATACAACTGGCCTCCATACCAGTTATAATCAATAGAAAACCCAAATATGAAATTTCTCAGATAGTGAACTCCAAAATCAATCACCAATGAGCATACAAGCTCCTGTACAAGATAATCTGGCTAGGGTATGAAGACATCAAAAACAAATCTAAGTACATCTCTGCACCCAAACTCACACATGCTGCTGGCTTGGTATCCAATTTCTATATCATATATCTTGTCAAGTCTCGTCCACTCCTTTTGTCCTAATCATGCTGTTGCACTTGTTCTCTGCCTTTATACACTTCTAACAGAGATTCTTTTATTATTTTCTAGTATATTCTATATTAGACTTACAGAGTTTAGACTCAAGTTTCTTTTAATTTAATTTAATTTTTCTTTCTTTTAGTTTCTACTTTGGGAACTGGAGATAGGGTTTAGCATGACATAACTGTCACAATGTCACATTTCACATGTCATGATCACAATAATAGTCACAAGTCATGTAGTAACAAGGGAAGTATATAGAAGGTTTTGAAGAGATGATGTCATATCATATGTTTAATACATATTGACCTTAAGGCAAACACATAGTCATTTAGGATAGGCTAAAATAGTAGTTGCATGGATCATAAGATTTTAGTATATAAGGTAGACAATCCTATACAGAGCTCTCTATTAAGTTTTCTTGTATAAACACTATACAAGATTTCTCTTCTTGACCAACTCTAAGGTCTTTAAGTTGTAACTGTTATGATTGATACCTCAAGGATACAACATGGAGAAGGGCTAAGGGTAATGACAACACAATCAGCTGCACCGAAGTAGTCTCAGTCAGCACCTCATGAAGTAGGTGCTCTATCCTTGCTTTATCCTCATGTACTATGACTCGTTTGCCTTATGGACTACAATCTGTTTCCTTGTATCTTTCTTATATATATAGTATAGGTACTATTCTGTATCCTTATGCTTTACCACTTATACATCTTTCCTATTCTCATCTCAAGTCTTTGCCTAAGTGTAACCTAAGCTCTACAAGTAAAGGTTGTAACAGTAACATTCTATCTGTTTATTTTTATTCAACCCCAGCTTCTATATACTCTTTACAGAATTTCTTTTCAAACTTTTGAACTTTGATTTTCATTTTTATCTCTTAATTTCTTACTCACACAGTATAAATATAACAAAAAACAAAGTTCAAATTAAAATAAAATAAAATAAAAACCACAAAACTACACTAGCAGGAGGTAGAAGACAGGGTTCCTTTCTCTACTTTCTCATAACTTTCTCTGGAGCTATTCTTAGACCCCTTCTCATTGTCTTTATCTCTTTTCTTGTTCTCCTCTTTGTTACTCCATGGATTCTTCTTTAAACCCTATCTCCACTCCACTATAGCCCCAATTCTTGCTAATTGGGCCATGTTCCTCTCCTGGTCCTCCACCAAGTTCCAGAGGGACTTTCCAATATCTCAATACTCTTCCACAAGTTCTTAGAGTGCTTTTTCTATAGCATTTAAGACTCTGTTATAGATATGAATCATAGCTGGAAGTTGGTGTTGGTGTGGGGAACACATTGCTGCTTAATAGTGATGTATCTGGTGCAGGTAAGAGAATAATTATGAAGAAGATATTATTAGTAGAGAAAAAACAAAATCTCTTACTCACTTTAAATTATACACTAGGCAATCTTGCCTAGCACATATACACCTCTTATAGAGGTTAATACTCTCCATCTTGACTGTGGTATTCCCATGGTATTTTTCTGAATGCTTTCCTTTGATTTTCTTAAAGAACCATCATCTTACCTCATCTTCCAAGGAGATGGTGATAATCTCTTTTTGTTTTGATTCCATGATCTGAGAAGTCTCAGTATCCCCCAAAATGGCAACATCCTTAGCCAATACTTTATCCCAGAGTTGTTACAAGTACTCCATCTGCTTCCTTTTGTCTTTCTCTTTTGCAAGCCTCTGCTTTTTAGCCTCTTCTCTTATTTTGGGCTTGGCCATCTTTCTTGTCTTCTGAGCAGCACACTCAATATAGTGGGCCTGAAGCTGTTGCTCCTCTTCATGTCTCCTTTATATTTTATCTCATTGTTCTTTAAGTATTTTGGCGTCATTTTGGAAAATGTCAGAGGAGATGGAGAAAGATATAGTAATATAGAAGAAAGACAAAAAAATTTTATTTTCGGTTTATATATTGTTAACCTAGGCATCATCACAGAATTCTTTAGATAAACTTAATAGGACTTCAAAGGCTTAGTTATAAGAGAGGAATACTATTATATATTAAGTCTACCTGTTTGGAAAACACATCTCCATGGTGATTCTGCCTTCCCAATGTTTATTTTACAAGTTTGTCTTCCACAACAGCTACCTTTCTTGTAACATGCCCTTGTAGTAGTGATCTAGATACTCTATCTTCCATAATGGAGATATTCCTATCTAACTCAGTCTTTTATGGCAGAGTTCTTACTCCTGTTAGTGTCTCACCACTAAAACCTTCACTTGGAGTGATAGGAGCTATACCACTGAAACTCTGAGCATTTTCTATAATTCTTCCTTGTATATAAGACTAGTAGTTATATTATAATTTGCTAGTCTGATAATCAACAAAGATAACTCTTATTGAACTCAATCTCTAATGTTCAACAGTAATACATCAATCAGTACTCACTCCCATCTTGGACTTTCATCTTGTTACAAACTTCATTTAGCTTGTATCTCTACAACCAGTGAACTGATTTTTACAATCCAAGTTGCACTAGAAAGCCCCAAATGAGGGCTATCTGCACATATGTGGGAGGTACAAGAGCAACAACAAATGACTGAGATATCAGGACATCAGTAACTGTAAAAGCTTCGTCTGCTAATATCTCATGAATGGCTAAACGGATTTGCACGATTGAACTTGCGTTGGAAAGTGCTCATCAATCTGTTTACAACAATATATGATGCATCTCAAAGTAATAAGTATTGGTAGATATACAAGCATATCAATATAGTGACATAATTAGTTACCTTCTAAAATTAGCCTGACAGCTGCTATGACAAATGACAGCTCCCATCAGGTATGAGTTTTTATCATGTGATTGCAACAGCTTGTGTACAGACCATCACTCTTTCACATATATATCTCTGTATCTGAAGACTAGACTTCAGACTTAACAACATCAATTATCCTTGTTGATACTACTCATCATTATCTCCTTATACTGAACCTCTGAAACACCACTCAGTTCAGGTATCACAACCAGTGAGTGGCTTATTTGTGATACATCTGAAGTTATGACTATGTGGCAGATAAATAGCACAGCACATAAGCTAAAGCCAAGGTTATTCTACAAATTTGCATATCTTCAAGCCAAACTCCATAGACTTTCACCCTGGTGTGAACCATGCCTGACACTTGTCCATACTCTTCAACCTCTTCTAGTACAGATTATCTCTTTCTATTCCCCCTCAGATATTCTTACTGTTTCCTTGCTAACTCTATGGATTTCTATCTATGACATCCAAGAATTACCAGTATCCAGAATAATTTACTTAGCAGTCTCCATTCCAGATAGCTATCCTAGATAAAATATCTAGTATATAAACCAGTAGTTTATACTGTACTAACTTTATCCTGAAAATCAGCCAAAACTAGCTGTCAGAGTTGAACACAGTAGACTTTAATTATTTTCACTTTCTTTCTTATTTCCTTCTCCTTTTCTTTTTTCTTTTTCTTCAGTCATTCTATTATTCTATTTTTAGAACTTGGAGTTAGAGTTAGTCACATGGCACATGGAAGAGCATAAAAGAGTCTGAGAGGATGACATCATATGACAGGACTAACATCTGTTGGCCTTAAGGCAAACACATGGCTGTTTAGGGTAAGATAGAAGTAGTTAGCACAGACCATGGAGTTTTGGTATAAAAAGTAGACAATCCTGTACAGAGTTCTCTATCGAGTTCTCTTATGTTAATCTAATACAAGATTCACTCTTTTGATCAACTCTAAGGTCTTAAGTTTGTAACACTAGCACTAATTTCTAGTATTAGCAATGATATATCTCACCACCCTCTAGTAGTCCCAATCTCTAAGTTCATCAAGTACTCTTTTAAAATATACAAGTAGTGCAACTTATAGAAGTGTTGTCATATACCATTTAACATTCACACTTTTCCCATTCTCTTCTAGTATAGATCACACTCTATTCCAATCAACTCAAGAACTAAACCTTATATTCCTTATCAATCTCATAGAGTTCCAAACAACAAATCCTATATTGAAGATGAATTAATACATTGTTTTATTGGCTCCTGTTTAGAATTAGGCCATATTTATGCTTAAACCTTAAACAACTAAGATTTCACTCTCTTGTTGTTAGATGTAGTATATATTTGGACTACTAGCAAATATTCACCTCAGTTGCATTCTATACTCTGAAAGTCTCTGAGGTAAACCTTCTATACTTTATTTTATCTCACCCATACTTACAATTGTGTTGTAGATATTTACTACTCTTTAGGTTATGGGCTCCAAGCTATGAACACTTACTAGAGATATATTATCTACAAAACTGCACTATATATAAACATATACTATGTCAACTGCTAGAGAAAACTCACCACTAATATTTTTTGATGAAAACAAATTTAACAGAACAAACTGAATAGCATAGAGCAAATTTATCCATATTGCTACTCAAATCAAAGGTATTTTTGGATATTTTGTTAGATGTAATTCATACTTACTGATTCTATTCATAATAATTGCTCAGAAGATAGAGTTCAGATAAAATCTTTGATGGGAATAGACTTGGATATATGCAGATAAATTGACTTTGGCTTTAACAGATGTTATTACACCTAGCCTGTATGTTATATGGTTGAGATTTTGGATAGCAGGAGTTCAGATAGGAGTGCAAGTATTGTTATGACTCAAAGACCTTAGAGTGGGTCAATGAATAGAATCTTGTATTGGGTTAACACAAGAGAACTCAATAGAGAACTCTGTACAGGATAGTCTACCTTATATACTAAAACCTCATGGTTCTAGCCTACCCTAAACAGCCATGTGTTTGTCTTAAGATCAACATGTGTTGCATATATTGTATAACATCATTCTTCCAGAACCTTCTATGTTCTTCTATATATCTCGTAACTTGTGACTGTGTCATCTGATGTGACTGATGTGTGACAACATGGTCTTGTCACTCTAACCCTAACCCTAAGTAGAAAAAATAGAGAATAAATCAAAAGAAAAATGAAAATAGAAAGAAAAAGAAAAATAAATTAAGTTCACCACTTTTATCTTTAACAAGTATGGCACAGTTCAAGTTGATAATCAGACTAAGGAAAATGGTATATGGTAGACTACATTCTTAAATATGGAACTAGTAATCTAATAATAATCTACTGCTGCATATACTCTAGATTGTTAGGTACTATGGGAGATATTGTTCAGAACTTTATAAAATTAATGAAGAGTGTAGTGTTTAGTCCTCAGATTGATGGGCAGTTAAAATAAAGTATGATCTATACCAGAAAAGTAAGAAATACATGGATATTAGATGGTATATAATATACTTAGATGGAATTATCAAGGATCTAGGAGCATTAACTATACTATTTCCCCCTATATTTATAC
>Ga0157363_1007137_pt1 | contig 10568 bp, 3 predicted proteins | sample AttsexASBM1_FD_111477 | JGI IMG/M metagenome (GOLD analysis project Ga0157363, IMG submission 111477) | Fungus gardens microbial communities from leaf cutter ant in Ribeirão Preto, State of São Paulo, Brazil - Atta sexdens ASBM1 | ecosystem: Host-associated > Fungi > Mycelium > Unclassified ...
ATATATATATATATATATATATATATATATATATACAATATATATATATATTAAATAATAGTGATATATTATTGATAATATTACATCATTTTAAATGCTTATAATTTCCTCAATCAGTTTTATTTATATCATTTTTTTCTTAATTTTTTCATAATACGATTTTAAATTTAAAATTGGGGTGCAGCGTAAACCGCCACACCTGTCTGTAAAACAGATCATGAGCTAACTTAATCTTTATAATATTATTGTAGATATATTACTTTAAATACGAAACGCCACTACGGTCTGAATGTTAAGATGTTGAACTATTATATATATTATTTATTTAAATGAATTAATTTCAGAAATTATAATTGTACGCCGATATGGTTGTCGGACTTCCAACGCAATCTGAAATATTAATAATCCCCCAAATTTCCCAAATTTAATCTTAAAAAACTGTAATAAACTTATTGCAAAAAATATTGCCTCGACTGGGAGTTAAAGTAATATATCTAAACGATTTTATTTTCAATCTTATTATTGTTTATACACGCTCGTCTACAATGCGTAACTCTCTATACATATCGGTTATTGGGAAGAATATTGCTAAGGTATTGTAATTTAAAGGACGCTCGCACGGAAGAGATCCGGGTTTGACCGATATCGGAACGTAATATTATAATTTCTGAAATTAACTCATTTAAATGAATATATACAGAGTGGTCCACTTAAATCGAATATCTTGAATATTTCGCTTATTTTTGATAATACAAAAAATGTTTCAAACGAAAGTGAAACATTTTTTGTATTATCTTAATACTTTTACGAACAGAGTAATAAGATGAATCAGTTGATGGAAAGAAAACACATAGTTGCTTATTTAAAAAATTATCTATTTTGTATAGATATTTTTTTAAAGCAACGATATGTTTTCTTCACTAACTGATTTAGCTCATTATTCTGTTCATAAAAGTATTAAGGTACGATTATCAAAAAATTAATAGTTTACGAGTTATTTAACATTTTATATCAATGTGTGCCAGAATAAAATGTAAAATCTCTCGTTAACTATTATTCTTTAGTTCTTTGATATTACTATCTTAATTCTTTTACATGCAGAATAATTAGAAGAATCATATTGTATAAAAAAATATAATTCCAAAAAATCATATAATTCCATTTTAAAAAGTGGAGGTAACCTTGATACCTTTTTGACGCCTCCATCTAAAAAAAACTAATATGACCAAAATATGTCTCCCTTTCACTTTCATTTAAAATTTTTGAAATTGAAACATTTTTTTATATCATCAAAAATAAGCGAGATACTTTAGATGATCGATTTAAGTGAACCACTCTGTATAATAGTTCAACATCTTAACATTCAGACCACAGTGGAGCTTTATATTTAAAGTAATGTATCTAACATAAATGGTCTTATTTCCATTCTTATTATTGTTACACGCTCGCCTACAATTCGTAACTCTATATTTATCGGTTATTAGGAGGAATATTGCTAAGGTCTCGGTAGTCTAAAGGCTTAGGACGCTCGCACGGAATCCGGGTTCGACTCCCGGCCGAGGCAATATTTTTCGCAATAAATTTATTACAGTTTTTTTAAAATTAAATTTGGGGGATTATTAATATTTCAGATTGATTGCGTTGAAAGTTCGACAACCAAATCGGCACGCAATTATAATTTCTGAAATTAATTCATTTAAATGAATATATATAATAGTTCAACATCTTAACATTCAGACCATAGTGGCGTTTCGTATTTAAAGTAATGTATCTAACATAAACGGTCTTATTTCCAATCTTATTCTTTATAATATTTTTATAGTGTCAAATATCTATTGGAGTTGAAGACAATCGTGCATATATGGAAAAACTCTTGAAAAATTATCGTGTTATTCGTATCGTATTTTTACATCTTGCAGAACAGCGTAAAGTAAATATGCATATAATTTAATAAAAATGTTTTATAACGAAATGAAGAGATTCTGGAACATTTTATATACATTCACTTATAGCTACACTTGTACATTCACTTATATACATGCATTTTTCTACAAATAATTCCTGTAAATGAAAAAGAATAGAAATACGCAGCATTACTGTCTACTGTATCAGTTCGAATCCATTTTATCAGACACTCATTTTTTCTTACCTCATGAAAAAATTAATTATTGCAAAATTGCAAACAATATTATAAAAACTTCTTATACTATTTGATGGAAGACACTTTTTAGTTTGTATTTATGTTTTTAAAGTTTTATTGTCTAAAAAAAAAGTGATATGTCGGTGATTTTCCTCTATGTACACAGACTCGGCAAATATAGTGTGAAATCGTGGATTCTTCATATTCACTTCATATCCAAAATTTAGTTTAAATAGGAAAATCCACACCAAAGGAATTCAAGAATTGGATTAAAATTCAACTGAATGTTTTAAAAAGTTGTGTGCAGATGTCAACCGATATTTGTGATGGCAGTACAACTGCGCATAGCAGAGATTCAACTTTGTACTGGCCGTAATCGTATGCCGTATGCCGTTATCTGTAAGAATCGATTAATCACAGTCAAGCATTCTTCTCTTATAATTGAATGAAAGGAGAATATTCAAATATGATTAATCAATTCTTACAAATTACAGTATGTGATTATGTCCAATATAAATGATCCCTTACCGACTTAGACAGAGCATCGCAATTCACAATTGTAAAAAAAAAGTCGACAACAAAGAGCACAAAATAAATTAAAAATAAAAAAAAGGTCATTGTTTTGTACTCCTTCCCCCTCCCCTTTTCTCCTTTCGTCAGTCAAAAATTACATCGCCAGAGTCGGTGTGGTTCGCACTTCGACTTCGGAATAAGAAGCGTTACAACGAATAGATAACCCGTATTGATGAGGATCGGGAAACGAACTGATTTCTACGCGGAATGTGTGCGCGATCATCATCTTTTCGAGTGTCGCACAAGGAGGGATCGCGTACCATCTGAGATAAAGCGTGACTAGAACAAAATACACGCATGTTTTGAATGGTGACGGCTCGATGTCTATGAGCGTCTGTTTACTTATCATATTCGAGAATATATTCAAATCAATGATTATTCCGGAACAGATACTGAATCAGGCATTCTGTTAAAAAGATGTTAATACGCTGAAAAATTGTAAATAAATTTATTGCGAAAAATATTATTTTGGCCAGGAGTCGAATCCGGATTTCTTGTATTCCATACAAACGTCCTAAGCTTTTAAACTACCGAAGCCTTAATAATATTCTTCACGATAATCGTATGGAAACGTCTTTCTTTCAGACGATGTAATATAAATACAATAAGAATCTTACTAGACTGCATTGAAAATTCAGCAATAAGGAATAAAAATAACAGCCTTAATGGTCAAAGCTAGATCTTTAATGCTTAAATAATTCAATCTGAATTACTATATCTGGAGACGATAGTGCTCAGCACTAAGACACGAAATACATGACATGAAATACTGATGTGCCTCCTTTACGCGAATCGGCGAATTGCTCCAGATTATCGAATCTGACAAGAGAACAATCAAGTGATCTCTTCGATTTAAATGAGCTTTTTAGTATAGACAAAAATAAAAGATACGTATTTTCTTATGCGTGCGATTCAACATATAAGAAAATACGTGTTTTCTATTTTTGTCCATAGAACAACGCTCATTGAAAGCTCATTTAAATCGGAGAGATTCATTTAGTTATGTTCCCTTGTCAGTAATAGCTCTCGAGTTTTAAGTACACCTGATCGATAGCTTACACTTAGATTGTATCATACATGCTTTTATTTTTTTCTCTGCATACTCTATAAGCGGAAATATTGCGACGCAAAGTTTGGATTTGTCACTTTTCAGATTCAGATACGTCGTCATCGTCGACCACATGCCACGCATTTCTTTGTCCGTTTAACATTTTTTACGCAAAGAGCGCTAGTAATATATATGATCAGCGAGTGCTGCGATCTGTACTACGACAATGTTTCAGTCGATTCAAAACAACAGGATCGGTATAGTTGGTCTAAGTGTTTGGTAATAATAAATAGATAATTGTTGAATTTAGCCTGCTCACCTCTGTTGATAAAATTGGGTTCATTCAATTGCGTTTTTACATGAAACGAATGAATCTGATAAAAAAATATCGCTCTGCCCCGTGGATCGAGGAATTAATCGTTAAAATCGATTCAGGTTAGGAAATTTGTCACATCGATAAGAATATGTAAATGAGGCTACAGTAAGTATTTTCTGCTTCAATTACACAAAATTTTTTTTATTTTAAAACACACATTCAGAATTTGTTTTGGTTAGGTATCTGTTTGCTTTAAAAATACAAATTCTCTGCTTTAAAAACAAAGTTTCTACTGTAAAAATTATATAGAAAAATTATATAGAAAATAACTTGTTTTTTAATAAGAAGACGTCGAATCCAACATACATTGTCTGTCAAAGATACTTCAAACTACTACTTTTCTTTACTAATGTTTTTTATACGTTTGCATATTTCTAAAAGTTCTTTCTTATTCAAATCATATAAAATTATATAGTCCGAATGAAATAACGAAAAAGTGGCTTCTTTATACATTTTTGACTTTATATACATGATTTATATACATAATGATGATGAGAATGTTGAGATGAATGAATATTACATCAGTAATCAAGCAATTATTAAGTAATAGGATTGCTATATGGATTTGTTAATGGTAATTACATCGCGTTACTAAATGTGTAAGTTATATTGAATTGATTTATATAATATTATATAATATTAATTAAATCAATTAAACACAAGACTACGAGTTAAATGTTTAAAGTAATATATCAATATGTATTTTAAATACAATTATCTCAGAACTATGATTGCATGCCAATTACTTTCGGATTTGTTAATTAATCTGAGATGCTGATAAAATTCCTCAAAATTAAATTAAAATCTTCCTCAAATTAAATAAAAATTTGTAAAGAATTTATTGCAAAAAATATTACCTAGGCAGGGAATTGAATTCGGATTTCACGTATACTATGCTAGCTCAGTTGTCCTCAGAGACTAGCGTTCTCACAGATAAAAATATTTTTTGCATTTTAAATTCTTTACAAATTTTTACTTAATTTGAGGAAGATTATTAGTATCTCAGAAAAAAGAAACTATGGTATATTTTAGTATAGATATATGTGGTAGATGATATCACGATAACGGAATTCTAAAATAAACTAATGGTAGGCGCGATATGTAAATTCAAACATAATCGGCATATAATCAAAGTTCTGAGATAAATGTATATTTTTTACATATAAAGAAATATTACAACTGAATCAAAACCCATCTAAGTAACTTATCTATAATATAACTACAGGTTTATTGGAATATAACCCATCGGTTATTCCCTAAGTGATTTTGAACAGAGTGTTCTTGTTTTTGACAAGAATTTATTCTCTTGAATCTTCTTTTTACGTTCGTTCTAAAAAGCAATGTATCCCAACTCTTTCGTGTCGCTGTAATCGTTCTCCATGTTTTCGCACTTCTCTATGACTTCGTGAACGTATTTTACTCTTAGATCTCTATGTGAGTTGTCGTTTCTTATATACTATGAAGCATCTACCTCATTCCTAATAAAAACTTTATTCTGAAATCTCTAGATACTATCCGCATTCATCTTCTTGGCGCAATCCCAGAGTTGAACACTATATGTCTATATCGGTTTCAAGGTCTGTCGATATAATAACAGTTTATTGTTAATGCTCAACTTCTTCGAATTTTTTCCCCATAACCAATACATGCTCTGATGTTTAATTCTTTTATTTTTTTTTAATATGCTCTTTCCATTTAAGTTCAGCATCAAACGTCATGCCTAAGTATTTGACAATATTCGCATAAGGTATTTTCTACGAGTTAATTTCAAACAATATCCTGGTAACTTTACGATTTGTAAAATTTATATGTGTCGATTTGCTTCATTTAATTTGATTACTTATTTCCAATTGTTCACGGCATTGACAGCTGTTTCTAATTTGTTTTGTAGATTCCTCCATGCAATCATCAGTTATTAGAATTGCTGTATCGTCAGTAAATATAACTGTTCTTACTTCTCTCAGGTTTGATATATCATTTGTATATAGAAGAAAAAGAACAGATCTCAAAATGTTGTTCTGTGGTACTCCTGCTGGTATTTTCATTAACTCAAAATATTCTCCTTCGCACTTAATTCTAAAATATCTATCTGTGTAAAATCTTAATATCTGATAATATTGTTATGGTAAATCTCGTCATAGTTTATATTCCTCGATGCCACACACTCTATCGAATGCTTTGGCAATGTTCAGAAAGACGCATACTTTTTTGTTTTCTTTTTAGTCATTGGTTATTCTGTGCATCTGGTTTATAGTGAAATGCCTCTCTGAACCCAACCTGGTATGAGGGAATAAGGTTTCTTTCCTATATTATCGACTTAAGCTTTTTCATAAGTAATTTTTTGAAAAATTTTGAAATTATGGAAGCAGTGATATTAATCTGTACGATTTTTTATCTTTGGGTGATTTGTCTGGTTTAGGGATTATTATTATTTTTTCTACTGCTTTGGTACATATTTTAACTTGAATGCCGCATTCATTAACTGTTGCAGCTTCCTTATCCCTTTTTCAGACTACTTCTTAATTATTTTTTCTGTAATAGAATCATACCCTGAAGCTTTTTTAATACTTAGGTTATTCTTAATTTTCTCTTTAATTCCCTCAGAGTTACCAGTTGTATTTCTTGCTCATTCTTTTTATTACTTGTATTATACTGTTTTCTGCTGTTTGTCTAGGAAGAGATTGAAATGTTTTAAGGTGTTTTTTTCTTAAGGTGTTTTGCAAATAAATCAGCGTTTTGCACTTCATGTCTTTGTTAATCGACGGTATTTGTATTTTGGATCTTTTTAGACTTTTGATCGCTTGCTAGAGTGAGTAATTTGTGTCTTTTTCGGCTATCAAATTTTGTAAGTGTCTACAATTAATTGTCTCATTTTTAATTTTTTTAATCAGTGTTTTGAGCTAATTATCTAGCTTATTTAATTTTTGTTTATTGGAGTACGACCTTTTCCTCTGCTTTCGTTTTCTGCTAAACAGTTCCCTTACTTCTAATGGATATATAATATCTTTGCTTATTCTCTTTTATCCAGCAGGAGTGCTCCCCCGCCTGTTGTATCTTTTGTATTAGCAGATATGTTTCATCTCCCAGTTATTGTGAGTTTCTTATAGACTTTTAGAATTCAACATTATTTTCAATTATCTGTCGAAACTTGTTCCATTCAGTTTTGCTATTTGTTAATTTTGGATTATTCTCCTTCTCAATTATGTTATCACTGATAATTATTGGTCATAATTACTGGTGAGCGATCTGAATTCTTTAGCATTCTTAATATGTATATAGTTTCCAGAGATCCCTTTAGTTAGAAAGAAGCCGATTAAGTCCAGGGTTTTGTTTGTATCCGTAGGCCAGTATGTTAATTTACCTCTAGAGTGAAAGTTACACCTCAGTTATCTTTCCGCTCCAAGTAACTCGTTTCTCTTGGGATTTGTAAGTCTTGATCTCTAGAATTATTTTTAGCATTAAAATCTCTACCGATGATAAATTTATGTCCTAATGATTTAAGAAGTATGTTATATTTTTCTTTTTTCCAATTGTATCGTGACAGACAATATGATAGTTGCCGATATATAGTGGTGTTGTGCGTGTATAGGTTAGATTACAGCCGGCCGCACTGTCGCCGGTAACGCACAAGCTATTCTTGCAAGATAGAAAGGGTTCCGTTCGAGGCTGACTATTTACAATGTATTTACATAAGCTATGTGCAGGTAGCCCTGCAGAGGACTGTTTATATGGTCTGAAAAGGGCCGTTATGGTGTGGTATCTATCGCGTTACGCATTCTCGAAACATGATTGGCAGTGTCTTAGCGAGGCCCTCCAGCAATTGTTGTTGTTATTGCAGTCGACCTCGGTGGAGTGGCCTGTAGGTGGCAGCAGGAAGGTGACTTTCCTTCGCCAGGTCAGCAGTGCCCCAGGCGGCGTATGTGGGGAGAGTTATACTTGCTTCGGCATCTGCAACGTTTCCCACTTGTTTCTCGACATCTGCGTACCGGTGATCCTAGGCGGTGTCACAGGCAGCGATGAGATGTTGGCCGGAATGGTGAGATAGTTTGGCGTATATCTCCGGAGCTGGCAGTCCCACGTGCTGAAGAGTACTCGTGGCGCAGCGCTTGAAGCTCACGCGACCGCCATGCTTATTCGAGCGGGATGAATCTCCACCTTGCAGGTGATGGCGAGCGTGGGATCGCTGGCGCTTGTTGCTTCCGTTCTCTGGCCGCGCCTGCAGACTACTGTCGCTCCTCTGCGAGGCCTGCTGCTCCTCCGCTGCCAGGTTACTGCTGCTGCGACGGCTCTGCTGTCTTGCTGCTGCTGAGTGGCCCCTCTGCTGTCCGGCTGCTGCTGAGCGGCACCTCTGTTGTCCGGCTGCGGCTGGGCGGCGCCTCTGCTGCCTCTGCTGCCTCGCTTAAGCGTCAAAGTTGATGACTATTCAAATTAACTATTCAGATTAAGAAATCTATCACAATAGTGGTTCATTACTTTAAAAGCACAAAATTCTCTGTTAAAATAGTAAAGTTTGTGTTTTTTAAACCAGTTATTTATTGCCTTAAAAATATATAATCACTGCTTTAAGAACACAAATTCTCCACATTAAAAACAAATTTTATGTTAAAACAGTGAATTTGTATTTTTAAAACAGTGAATTTGTGTTTTTAGGCCAATATTACATGCATCCGTTTTTTTGTCGCACGATAAATTTTTCAAGCCTGTTGATTGGCTATAGGACAAAGAGGTCCGAGATACTCTCTGTCTTGCAACCAATTAATATGCTTGAAAATTCATTCGACAAAAAACCGATATAATATTGATCTAATATTAATCTAATACATAACATATCAGCCATTAATAAATCGCATTGTCTCTTTTTACACTGTTAAATCGGTTAGTATTTACGCATATCAGATTGATGCGGATTAAATATTTGATATGTCCTTATTTACCGCTCTGACGAAAATGAAAAGTTTTATAAGCGTTTGTTTAATGTTTACATAAGCGTTTGCAGGAATTCGTCAAGAATTCAGAAATGTATAGAGTGTTCATAAAGCGAAAATTGCAACGCTGTAATGTTTGGAAGGCATTTTTTGACGAAAATAAGAAATTTCATGAATGTTTGTTTAATGTTTACATGAGCGTTTGCAAGAATTTGTTGAGAATTTAGAAATGATCAGTAGAGTATTCGTAAAACGGAAATTGCAACGTTGCAATGTTTGGAAGGCATTCTCTGAAAATAAAAAGTTTCATGAATGTTTGTTTGAAGTTTACATGAACGTTCAGATCAAATGTTGAACGCAGACATTTTATTGAAAAAAAAGGTACAAAATTTTTTATTGAAAAGTCTCATCATACCGCGCCTTTTATTCTATTTGATGTGGTTTTTTAAATGTGAGAAATTAAATTTCCTTGTGTCCCTCTAGGCCATATTGTGCACTACTTGAAAATCGGATATGTAAAAGAATGTTTGCTAAACGGAAGAAAAACGCTTGTGTTATGGAGTTGAGAAAAACATTTTTTAGGCGTTTTTAAGCCGCGTAAAACCTTACAAAACATTTACTGAGATTCAATAATTCGCCACATTGGAATAGCGTTTGTTGAATAGAAGAAAAATGTCTCACGTATTGAGAAATTTTTGCTAAATGTTTGAAAAATCTGACGTGAACTCTCTGCGCACGAAGGCGCATCCGCATTTATTGAGAATCCTTTGGAAAGCATTACTTTAGCATTATAGAAATAACATATTTTCATGAAACGACATATACTATTTTATAAGCGTTCTGAAAACGTTTAAATGGTGTTCTGTAAGCGTTCTTATAAAGTTTGAAAACATATTGTATAAACTCTTAAAAAATCGAATGGTTTATAAAGTTCCATATTTTCGTTAGGACGATCTGCCTCAGAAATCAGGTTAGGTGATATGACTTCACTGCTTTTCAAAATAAAAAACTTCTAATTTTAACTTGAACTTAAAAGCAGTAGCAAATTTTAATATACGATTCAAAACAAACCAAATGTTTATAGCATGCTGAGATCCTTTGACACCATTTGAGCGCGTATCAGCTTGGTCTGATATTCGCAATTCAGAAGTATTCGAGGAAGGACGTTTTGGAACGTAGCCTCAATATGCGCATCAAATGCTCGGTATAAACTAGGCCATTGCATGACAGATTACCTAATCTAACCTTTAAAATACCACAGGTAATACCTTATGACACATTTCCACTGAGCGTTTCATGCATTGCATAGTCGAAGGAGAGAAAGAGAGGGGTTTTGTGTGTGTGTGTGTGCGTGTGTGTGCGTGTGTGTGTGTGTGTGTGTGTGCGTGCGTGCGCGTGCGCGCGCGCGCGCGCGTGTGTGTGTGTGTGTGTGTGTGTGTGTGTGTGTGTGTGTGTGTGTGTGTGTGTGGGTGTGTGTGTGTGTGTGTGTGTGTGTGTGTGTGTGGG
>Ga0157363_1007138_pt1 | contig 10565 bp, 2 predicted proteins | sample AttsexASBM1_FD_111477 | JGI IMG/M metagenome (GOLD analysis project Ga0157363, IMG submission 111477) | Fungus gardens microbial communities from leaf cutter ant in Ribeirão Preto, State of São Paulo, Brazil - Atta sexdens ASBM1 | ecosystem: Host-associated > Fungi > Mycelium > Unclassified ...
GATGCTTGACCAATCTCCCTATATAATAATAAAAATTAATAATTTAACTGTATAATTAACTTAATTTAACTGTCATAATACAGATAACGGTAAATAATATACAAATTTTTATAATATATGGTTTTACAAAGCAAAAAGTGTTTACTTTTAGCTTTATAAGTTTCTATTTACTTTGGTTTTATTTTTTTTCTACACTCAATAGTTTTATTGAGTCCATTATTGACAATCACAGATACCGGATGCCAGTTTAGTGCAGTTTCTTGTAATACCATGTCATTTAATGTTTTAATTGCCGCGTCTGTCGATAAATATTTACTTAACCATACCTAGAAAAAAATTACATAAGATAATAATAAACTTGTATTTTTCTACGAATTATACATAATATTATGTAAACACTTACTTGACATTCTTTCTCGTTGCTTAGACATACTGGCATACGGTGATGTAGCCAAGACAATACTTTGTTACTGTCTCTTGTAATAACGGAGCAGCTATATATAATGTTCCCCTAAGATATAATAACTAAATAATATCTTATACATATCTGATAAAATTGTTATAGGAATCAGATAATCATAGGAAAAAACGGATATATAATACCTCTTCAGTTTTATGTACTCCAAATATCCCAGCCAGTTTTAATACATTGAAACCTTTCCATCCATCTGTCTCAGAAAATTCATTACTCCATGTTGTAGGATCATCTGCTTTTATCTCTTTGTCTTGAGTTGCATATATGTAGTATGGTTGCTTCTGAATTTTGCTATCTGTACCAGGCTTCCATTCATAGAAGCCTTCACAGATCACGATACATCTTTGTTGTTTTTGCAATGATGGAGAATATACCGCTGAGGAATGTATGTTTTCCAAACGACTGTTGTGAGTGGCTATCTTATTTGGACGTTTCTTATAATCCCCCTGGAAAATTGATAATCAAATAATTTATATAAATTAACTTAAACCATGTAATATATTTTATAAAAATTGATTAATTTTAATCATATTGGGTTGTCCGGAAAGTTCGTGCCGATTTTGAAGGAAAATTGAAACGCAGAAGATTTAAATTTTTAATTTCATTTATTAAATTTCTTAATAATCTTTTGCGGCACGAACTTTTAGGATGACCCAATATGATTAAAATTAATCAATTTTTAACTTAAACATAAAATGACAGATTGCAAATAACAAATGTCATATCTATAAATTTATATTATAACTCGCCTGATACCAAGGTGGAATCATCCCCCATGTCATAGCACAAAGAACTCTTTCCTCTTTTTCTTCTTCAAAATGTGAACCAGATACTATACAAGGCAGGATGTCTCGTGGGCACATATTATATGATGGATCATATTTTAATTTAGTTTTAACCCATGCCAATTTACGTTGTTTACCATTGGCATCCTTATATCCACATGCGCAACACAAAGTTTCAGGGTCCAATGAGCTATAAATTACAATATATTTTATGAAATATTTATATAAATTAGAAAGTTTTGACATTATTACATATCAGTGGATAAGAATGTACAGTGTGAATTTCAACATTTAGTTTTATTAAACTGATATAAATAAAGCACATTTATATAGTTACAAGAGTAACCATAAAAAAGTTGTAATAATATATTGATTTGTTCATTTATTATGTATGTTATGTAATAAGATAATTAATAATAAAATAATGATAAAACTATTTACCAACAAATTCGACCACACATTTTTCTTAATTTTTTTTTCACGTCCTATACGTTTGTACACATTCATTCGTACTTCATAAACTGTAGACCATTCATTACAATACTACACAATACTACCAACTGGATATTTATCTTTGTCACTAGATATAAAATTCTGTTAGTTTTCTAATTATTTCTAAAATCACTATCATTGATTATATTATTATTTTTTTATTCCTTTATAGACGGGTATTATGAAATCCATATGATTTAGAATATATATAAATGTGGTTGTCCAAATGAAAAAAATATGTATAACAAAAATTGTATAAATAATGAATTAAGACTGTATATAATTTCTTTGAAGTTCTTTCAATTATTAATTATCTATTTTTATATTAAATTATTATAATCTTTTAAATGTTACCAAATTTCAAATCAATATTTAATTATTTCTGATTTTAATTTTATTTCGTTCTTTTTTATATCCTAATAAAATTAATTTATGAAATTTTATAATATTCAACAAATAGAAAACTCATCTTATTTTTTTAAAAATACAAAAAATTATATATAAATAAAAATTGCAAATTTGCATAGCGAATTAATTAATATGCTGATAATAATTTTGTATTTTTTATAAAATAATGTATCAATTAATATCTTTTGTTTCTTATTAGCATATAAAATTATTGTCCACTAAATTAAATAACGTAGTAAATAGAGATCTTGAGATGAAAATGTAGTAAAATATACATCCTTTAAAAAAATACAATTGTTGTTAATTATCTAGTATTAAAAACGCACAGTAGTATAGTTTTAAAGCAGTGAATTATATTACATGTACATAAATAATAATCATTAATTACCTTATTTGCGTGTTATAACTGAAATCGTGCTTTTGAATTGAGAATTTAGTGTATATGATTTAGGGGAAGTTTCAAAATATTAGTTGGAACTTATGTGTTTCAATAAAAGAAAATTTAATAAAAATATATTAAATATGATTAAGAAATTGTAATAATTTATATCAAATTTGATAGTTTGTTATTGTATAAAAATATACAAGAGTAACAATATAAGCAATATTTACAGTTTAATTACAGTTACTATTCTCTCCCAGTGAGAAATGACAATGGAATCGATATCGAATTGACGTCGATTCCATTTCTCACTGAGCTATAATTTATGTGTATGTAAAAAATTCAGGAATATGAATAAATAATTTAAAATTAGATAGATAATCCGACTGAATAGGATACTTTGAATTTTAAAAATTTTTAAATGAAGCTTTAACAATAAATTAGGTGATGTCGATTGGTTGAAAACTATATAGTTTAGCATTTATTTTTAGAAAACAGCGACGGGTTTTTTAGCGAGACATATTTATTTAAAATTAACTTGTTCGACTAAAACTTTACGAAAAATACTGTAATATTGTGGATTCAAAATCCATATGATCTTAATTTTAATACAAATGTTAATTTTCATGGGGCAAGTGCAGTCTGCATGTGCATGGTTAATTAATGAGATAATCCGAAGTCTCGCCTTGCAGGTATGGTGTCATACCAGCGTCAGCGTTAAAAATGGACCATATGCAATAGTCATTAATCGAAATAGGATTTTACTGTTACTGTCTGTCACGGTTTTTACGTGCATTTTTTTCTTAGATGAATTCAAGGGACCGGTTTTGTCCTCAGAATGGATCCATTTTTTTCCTTCAAAAAACCGCCGATACTGAAAGACTTGGTATGCGAAACACAAAGACATATTTCCCGCAGGTTTTTCTCTAAGAATTCAATTTGTTGTCTGATCAAGCCAAGTCATTAAATCAAAAATAAATCTTCAAGCAAGAAATTTTTAATGATTCTTAAGGATTTGAAAAGTCGATTTATCACAATAAGAAACTTCTAATATTTAATTTTATTTTTAGATATAAATGAAAAAGTTAATAACAATTATTTTCATATAGATGTGCATATATGTGCATTTGAATTTTTTTAAATATTTTATGAGTATTTGATTTAAATGATCCGTGATGGAGTTAATCACGAATTAATCCTCTCGTAAAGAGATTTCGTTCAACGCAGATTTTTTATTGACTCAAAGAAAAGCTATGTCCTCTTTTAAATGAGACCTCTTTAGAATGCGTCAGGGACTAATTTTTAACTCTCAAATAATGATCATCTGTATATAAAATAAAGGATTTCTCCTTTGCTCGTGAGTATTAGTTCGGTTGTGCTTCGGATTGCCAGACGGCTTGTTGAACTGCAGTTACTAATTTACTATGCTAATGAATTGCGCGAAAAAATTCTCGTTCTTGTCAGTGACCTCTTATTGCGAAATACGATGTCGGAAAAATCGCACGATATAAGTATCTTTCGACGAAACCCATCGTGTCATGTATTACTCATTCAACGCAATGAGGAAACGAAGAGAAAAGAGAAAAAAATTCTTCTGTAATAATTTTGTGAAAAAGAATTGAGTAGAAATGACTCACTTGGATTTATATAATACTAAATAAATTTTTTTAAATGAAAAAGTATTTATACATTTGATACAAATGCTTTCTTTTTATTTTAAATATTTGATTTCAACTTTAAATGAAAAATAATAATATTAAAATAAAAATAACAATTTTAATTGTCTAAAATAATAATTTTAATTGTCTAAATATAATTAGCTAATAATTATAATATAATCCTTATGACTAATGAATGTTTTTATTGAAAGAGAATAAAATACTTTGCGTTTACATATGAATGATTTATCAAAAATAAAATAATATTTTCTTAACCATCCGCTATTGAAGAGTCAATTCTAGATTGAATAGAAAAGTTTAGACTAGAATATGTTTGAAGAATATCTTGTAAACATCTTATAATCGTTATAGTCATTGTATTACAATCGTAAGAAAGAAATTGAGAAAGTTACAAATGTAAAATCGAATATCAGCAGAGTAACAAATATTTGGAAATGGGCAAGATAGAATGACGAAGAACTGCTCAAGGTAGACAAGAATCAGTGGATAGATCCCTTCTTCTTGATCCTTTTATTACTTTCCATTAGTTCTTTCATCAGACCTGAATCATCCAGTGACGTGAAAGTATCAACAGTGGTGCTCAGTTCTAAAAAAGAATTTTGATTAATATTGATAAATAATTAATACATTATGCTAAACACATTTAAATATATGTTATTTCTATACAAAGTCTAAAAAATTTTATATATATATATATATATATATATAAGTTTAGAATGTTCATGAAAACCATTCAAATCCATAAAAATTTTAATTTTTCGCATGCTTGTTCATCATTTCCATAAAAAAAACAACTTTCACTTAAGTATATACATATATATTTTTTGATGACAAAGGAAGAGCTAATAATTAAGAATTTGCTAATAATTAAGAATGCTAACATTTAAAAATAATTTAAATTGAATAAAAAAAAATTCTAAATGTTAAGAAAATTGTAAATACTATTTATATAATTTGTAAAGCACTCATAATATCTGAATGTAAAAAGTATTATTTATATTTTTATCTGAAATGAACAAGCAATTTGATTAGTTAAAGTAAATTTTTCTATCTTTTTTTATGTAGATACAGTCTTATAGGTACATATAAATGTATTCATATAATTGTTAGCGAATTCTATTTTTTCGTTTTTACAAAAAATATTTGTTCGAGAAATGCAAACGGATCCGGAACACCGATTTCCCTTGCCGGTCGAATGATCATCCTGGGCTAGAGATCAGATGGTTATTCTCACCTGCCGGTAGGATCCCCCAGTTTGACGCGCTCCGACGAACACACCTGGTGTTCCCGACTTTGACTTGGAAATACTTTGGTGGGGCCTCTTTAGCCTTGCCTCAGTGTATTATATACGCGGGCTTTCAGTTGTCATCGCGACATCGATGAAGTCGCATTGTGTGTTACGTTTCTCGTTCAACCTACTGGTTGCACTGGAGAACGTTATTGTTATAGTAGTGATGTGGATTTGACTCGCGAGAATATTCGTATCTAGCCAGAACGTGTCTTATTGTCAGTGTGAAAATAGAAAGAACATATCTTGGAACCAAAACTGCATCAGCCTGAAATCTAATTTCGGTCTCATGTGGTACCACTTTTGTTCGGGAGCGATCGGTGCACATGTACGTCACTAATCAATTTTAATCTTTACGCGACGATAAATTTTGTAAAAATTAAATTTAATTTTTTAAAATTTTTTCATATGAGTCTTGAAGATTTTGTTTCTTGAATTTATTTTAAAATAAAGTTGAAGTTATAATATTTTTATTATAATTATTATATAAAATTGATATAAAATATTCTTCGAAATAAAAAATTGAACATAAAGTGTTTGATTTAAAAATATTTTACATTAAAGAAATTTTAATTTTTTTTTTTTTGGATTATCTAGATAAAATACGAAAAATTAAAAGAATATTTTAATATAATTTTATAAATGATAATTGAATGAGTGTATTTATTCCATAAACTTAGAGATTACTCTTTGTGCATTATTATTAGTTAACACTATTTTGAATCAATGCTATTTTTATTAAAATGCTATCGTTATTCTTTTTTGATAACGTTGTTTTATATCTTGAAACATTTTTGGAAATGTGACAAAATCTCAAAAATAGCGATAATGTAATGGAAACAAGTGTCACACTGTACTGTACGCTTTATGTTATCATAATGTTACGGTATTATAATTGCGATACTTTATTCTTAATATTATGGATTTATTGAGATAAAAAAATCACATTATATAAAAAATATGCAATTGAACTGTAACACATTATTAAAAAAAGAAGATACATATTTATACAAAGATAGAAATGTTAAAATATACTTATATAAAAAAATATATTTTAATAATTGCTATATATTTTTAATTTAAACTTGAAGAGGATTATAAATCTTATTTTATTTTTATTAACTCTTAATCAATTTCGAATGTTTTGATACATTTGATACTTTTTTGGATAATTAATGTACAACAATGTGACATTTTTGTTCGTAAACATGATTACGTGCCATATATAAAATATGATTACAGCATATCAATTCTCTCTTATTGGAGTAGGCCACGTAAAACCAACTAAAAACAATCTTGCAATATAACGAAATTTGATTAAAACTGAGTTTACTTAAATTTGCCACACAAATTTATGTTCAACAATAAATAAATTGGCAAAATTTAGTGAAATATATATATATATAATATATATAATAAATATATATAATATATATAAATATATAATATAAATAAATATATATAATATATATAATAAATATATATAATAAAACATAATAAAACAGATGTATAATACATTCTGAATGTAATAGTATGATAATCAAATGTATCGTTTATGAGACTGAAAAAACATTTTCTTTAGCTTTGATATAAACAAAATTTTTGCAATGTCATATTTTTAATTATGATTATTTCTGCACAATTATAAATTTAAGCTGCGGAACATTTTATTATTAGTATATTCAGAGATAAGACATTTAATTTTTTTAGTAATATGTTTTCTTTTTCTCTTCTTGAAATATTTATTCTCATATATCAGAACACATCCTAATAAATATACTTAATAAGAGATGCATTTATTTAAAACTGATTAGAAAGGAATATTTTTTTATGATATGCCACGTGTTACATATTGCTCGCATTTTTAAATAAAAATTAGTTATTTTAAATATTAATTATTGATATATAGAAGATACTATATTTAAGTTAGTTATTATATTATTATAGAATATGTCAAAACAACAATAATAATAATCTTTTTATTGCAAATTTATTATATATTTACATAATATATCGAGTTGTCCGGAAAGTTCGTGCCGATGGTGAAGGAAAATTGAAACATAGAAAATTTTTAATATTAAAATTTTTAGTATACATTTATTTTAGTATACATTTATTTTAGTATACATTTATTAAATTATAGGTTAGTCGGCACGAACTTTTCGGACAACCCAATATGTATATATATATATATATATATATATATACAATATATATATATACAATATACATATTTCAATGTCAAACAATGAAAATCAATCATTACAATTTAAAAAAATTTATTTTAATTTCTTAATATAACACACACATATTTTTTCTCATAACATGTTACAAATTATTTTTTTAAATAGAATAAATAAAATAAGTAAAATAAATATTGTTCGACATCAAGAGTTGTCTACTGTGTTAAAAAAAGAAATTACATATATCGTATAAACAATTTATAAATAATACATATAGAATTCCAATATTGTACAGCATATAAAACAAAATACATCTTAAAAAGCATTATTTGATCTAGATTTATGAGTTTTGTAGAGGTAGGAAAGTTATGCGCTATTGAATTACTAGACGCAGTCGTTTTACATTTGAATTATAAATTATTAACTGGCTTGTTCGCACGTTAATTATATAAATGATGATGAACTCCAGACGCACGGTTGCTTAATGAATGAAAATCGAGCGTGATAGAATGTGACTGTTACTTTCTCGTGTTCGATAATTACAGTTATAATTGTTAACAATTTTGTGCATTAACGTAGACTCGAGCAATGTACGTAGTTTCTCTTTGAAAATGTTGCTAACAGGATTTGCTAAGTTTACTTCACTTTGCTAAGCATTAAGTTATTATACATAACATTTTTATATAAAAAACATTTATATATTTTTCAATTTCTAATGTAATAAAATAATTTTTTTTAAAGAAATGAAAAGCACGAAACATGAGAGACATTGTCTTAATTTAATTTTTTGATCGTAAGTTATATTTATAATAACTATTTAATTTTTATTTAAAAAATTTTTATAAAAGCTATTTAATTTTTTCGTCAAAAGAAGAGAAACATAAAAAATTGCAATATGGACAAATTTGAACTTATTATTTCGATTTTGTCTTGCTAATTTAATCCTGTCGGATTAATAAATAAAATTAATATTTCAAATAGCTTCTAATCAATTTTATTACAATGGAATGCTTCTGGACACTGCTTGTTATTAACACAAAATACTTCGACAAACACAATGTCGTATTAATGTGAGTTATGAATATTTGCATATAAATGTAAATTATAAGTAATACTCAAGGCAGATGATTTCAAGGTCACATATTTCCTGTAATTTACTGACGTCTTGTCTAATTATAAAAAAAAATAATAAAAGGAAATATTTTAGTCATTTATTAGATAAAGTAACAAGAAGAAAAGATGAAGAAAAATACAAATAAATAAAAATATCTTTAAATAAGTTTTAAATAAGTCTGAATTAAATATGCTAATTTTTTATTTTTGCATAAAAATTTATTCTTCTTTTTATAAAATTATAAAAATGTATTATAAATTGCAAAAATTTATGTTAAATATTTATTTCTTATTTTTGAAAAATGGAAAAAACATATATATTATTTTTTCAAATAAACACATATTATATGTGTATATAAACATCAGTTTGTACTGATGAATGTACCAATTATTTTGGTTTTCTGTTTTCGAAAACAAGATTAATGACGAGCAAATAAGATAATATATGCTGTTATATCATATAATAATAAATTACATTCGAAATATAATAGTTCTATTATACGTTTTTAGAATATGTACGTATGTATATGAAGAATATTGTTCTTCAGAATAAAAAATTGACATAAACTTTATCGCCTTAATGATTATCGTATTCGTGACAATTATTATTCTCACGCAGAAGAACCCTTGAAGAGCACTTTTTTGCTAGATTGTCTGATCTAGCTTAATCGTTTTTCTTGCGAATCAGAGAAACTGTCGCGTTTGTAGCACTCGCATGCTATCACTGTATCATTACATCAGAAGTCTACATACATACCTATTTTATGTATAGGACTCGTAAGACATTGAATATTTTTAAAGTCTGAAGCGCCAAAAAGTGATTAATTTATATGATTACGTAATACAATAAGAACACAATAAAAGATAATTTTATGAAATAATAAAAGACACTTTTGTTTTATAACTAATGGAAATATGAATAGAATTACATATTAATGTAAATACTTAAAAATTATATTGAGCTAGTAAAAAATTGAACTATGTATACTTTGTTTTTAAATATCTTTATTTTAATTTCAAATTATTCTCTTGTAAAGACTTGTATTGTCATTTAATCACATAATTACCATTTACATCGTTTTTAACACGATTTTTCAGATATGTCATTATAATGGTTATATTTTTATACACATCTTTACATACAGCAGACAATAAGCAAGTGACACTCGATAGCAGGTGATTACGTGATCAAGATTTTTTCTTTCTTTTTTTTGATCATCGGAGCGCGACGTCGTGGTCGTACTTGAAGCTCGAGAGCACAGGGTTTTATTTTCACAGCATAAAATCCCAAGTTAATACGTCAATGCGCAATATACGCAAGGCAATAAAGCCGTGGAGGTATTGAGCCTTTGCACGATCGCTATTAATAACTGTACTGTCATCAATTTTTCGTATCATCAATAGAATCCTCCAAGCAATAGATTGATAATGGAAATGCCGACGATAATCACTAGTAACTTGAGAGATTCTATAGGTTCCAGCGCAATAATATGACCTATCTACGACTAACTTATATCTGTGTTCGGATTATATGGCTGGAAATAAGTCATTTCTCTATTAAGCTCCCTTAGGCGATGTTAACACTGGCCTTTTGTTCTTCAATCTAATTTTTTCTTTTTATTATTTTCCTTATAATTAACGTGTTTTACAAGCTTTTTTCTTAAAAAATATGTTGATCATTTTTATCAAATGTTATAATTCATAATATAATTAAATGTATCAATGATTTTCTACAGTGATAGTAAATGATAAATAGATAA
>Ga0157363_1007139_pt1 | contig 10564 bp, 11 predicted proteins | sample AttsexASBM1_FD_111477 | JGI IMG/M metagenome (GOLD analysis project Ga0157363, IMG submission 111477) | Fungus gardens microbial communities from leaf cutter ant in Ribeirão Preto, State of São Paulo, Brazil - Atta sexdens ASBM1 | ecosystem: Host-associated > Fungi > Mycelium > Unclassified ...
GAGAGAGAGAGAATAGTATTTTAATAAAAGTTTAATATATTTTAGTTTAATAAAAGTTTAATATAAAATCTTTTTTTTGTAAGGTTACGGGCATTCCACTCCTGTGACCAAAACCGGAAAGGCATTTTGTATGGTATATGCAGTGGTAGGAATTCCTTTGGGATTGGTAATGTTTCAAAGCATTGGTGAACGATTGAACAAGTTTGCATCAGTTGTGATTAGACGAGCAAAGACATATCTCAGATGTCAAAGAACCGAAGCTACAGAGATGAATCTCATGTTAGCGACTGGTTTACTTTCAAGTATAATTATTACGACAGGTGCTGCAGTGTTTTCGAGATATGAGGGTTGGAGCTACTTTGATAGTTTTTATTACTGTTTTGTGACGCTTACAACTATAGGTTTTGGTGACTATGTCGCTCTTCAGGTAAATAACGTTTGGTTGATCGTCAGCAAGAGAAGCAGAGATTTATAGACAAATTACTTTGCAGAATGATCAAGCGCTTTCCAATAAACCTGGATATGTGATTTTGAGTTTGATCTTTATCCTATTTGGTTTAGCCGTAGTCGCAGCCAGTATTAATTTGCTCGTATTGCGCTTCATGACGACGTAAATATCTACTATTTTTCTGTAATAGAAAGCGAATTATTTTACAGATATGTGAAAAAATTATTAATATCCTGCGAAACATCACTTTAGGGATTCCGGTGAGGCGCGTCGTGACGACACTGAGTTGCAATCGGCTTCCCATCATGTATTGACATTAGACGGCGAGGTTGTAGCGGTAAATGGAAAGCTTCTGGCCAGTCACGTGCCTGTCGTGCACGACACGGACGATTGTGTGAGCGTATGCTCTTGCACTTGTCTAGGCCCAGCGAATTCCGAGTTATTGGACCCTTCCGGATATCAGGGATATCGACCACCCCCAACTTCTGCCAGTCTCCGAGTAAAACGTGCGTCCGTCTGATGGAGGGAGTTTCGTCGTCGCAGTTTACGTCGCCGATTTTCAAAGGCCGATAGTCGAGAATTGCTCGGCATTGATGTTTAAGATTGCTGCCCCGCACAAAAAGCTCCTCGCGAGAAAATACCGCACACTGTGATACATTTACGAAGGACAATTTATAACTTTTCGTAAAGATTTTCACATTTTGTGTGGAAAGTAAAATTTTAAAAACTGCCATTTGAAAAAATATTTGATGTTTGATACGTCTAATTAGAACTCTGATTGTTGATAGTTGTCCGAGTCCTGGTTAAAATTTGAAGAGGGACACTTAAATAATGTGTTCCTACTGCATTTTTTTGACGTTATATCAACCCATATCCCAAAACAAGTTGATGCATTTTGATAATTAATGTTGCTCAACTGTGTCGATTTTTGACGCATGGATGACGTGTATGTAATCCCCGTGTTACGCTTAATTTGTCAAGTGAAAATACGACAAATTATTCGAGTGGTGATCTTTGCAATATTGCATAATATATCTTAAAAAGTGGAACATCCAATAAACCTCAGAAGGGATATATGTACGATCGAGTTATCGGCTCGCGAATTATTCAAAAGATGATGACGCATTTGTATATCGTAATATTGTTAATGTTATATTAATGTAATATGTATGCAAAATGAAGATGTATAGAACATTTTGATAATCTAGAGGTTTTCATATTTAACATAACATGCAATTGAATACACGTACTACTACTATTTTTCTCATTTTGTATAAACAGATTTGGCTGCAATTGCTATATGTCTATTATTATTTATTTAATAAAATTTTTATTTTTTGTTTTACATTAATTTGCATAATTTTTTTCGTCAGTTAAAAAATATTTTTGCACGAAATATAAATTTGAACTTATTCTGAGTGAAATACATTGCTTTTTGCTATATTAAATACATATATAAAATAACGAAATGTCACCATTTAATTATATCATTAGTACTTTTGGAGTAGTTAATTTTTCTGGCTATATGAGTAAATTTTGAGGGAATTCCATAAGATATAAATAAATATTAGGAGTCAAAATTGGTTGGAAGTGAAAACAGACACATCAATTTGTGAAATACAGAATGGCACATAAAAAATATAATATCACCATTTATTTCATACATAACACTTTTATTTTTAATAAAATTGGTATAGAATTGACAATTGGTATAGAATTTACAAAATTAATTTAAATCTTGAAAAATTATCTAATAGATAACATTCAACATGAATCCTCCTTATATTTGGCTCATAATTTCTTGAAGAGTTTGACTTGTTAGTTTTCGATAAATCTTCAGCATGACACAGTTATATACGGCATGATGGAAACGTTTGTGTCTTTGAGTTTCTGTCACACTCTTTGTTTTCATAAATAACAATATAACTTTCACTTGGCGGTTAACATTTTAAGTCAACTATTCGCCGTTGCATTATTTGACGTCATTACCTCGCTGCTCAATTCTGATACCATATCTAGCAAAATTTCGAAGTACGTACAGAATTTGTTTACATTATTAAAAAAAAAAGATACCTCACAAATTCATATTCAATGAAATAATTAAGTGGTATGATGTTTCGTGCGCCAGCCTGTAATTGAGAACCTCTAATCTAGCAAGAGGTCTGTTCGCGTTGCTTGCACGTTTTGCACTTAGCATCTTCGCTTTCTCTCTTTTCAATGCCCAATGTATCTATATCATTTTAAGTTCAAAAATTTTTGGAGATTTCAAGCAACGCAAACAGACCTAATATCGTATTATATCGCAAAAACTATGTATACATATATACGAGTATAAACACGATAGAACAATATTCTGCGTAGATATTGAACCTCAACAGCATATTGTATATCCCATTTATATTTGTAAAGAAATTTTGCCTCGAGAAATTCGACGTGATCATTTACGTAATCCGGGCACTTATCATGGAATATGTAAGTCGGAATGGATTCCGATTGGAATTATTTCATTTTTCCTAGAAAATACAATAGAAATCTAGGGAATAATCGAATAATTTCGATCGGAATCCATTTCGAATAATTTCATAATGCATACCTAAATCAGAAATATATACATAGATGTGTATTGTGACTCTCTCATATTTTTTAAAGATGTTTACAAAATAAAGTGAAGAATGCAAGAAAATACCCGGAAAGACTGATAGCTTAAATTAAAACCGACATAATTGCTATTTGTTTCAATAAAAGTCTTTGAGCCTTTATTGTTTAGTTGTGTCGATACTTTTTAAAATAGTTTATCAAGTATTTTTTAATATCATGTTATTTGAAATAAAATGAAACGATAAATATCAAACGATAATAAAAAATAATTTATTTTTTTTTAAATGTCATTTCTTATAATATTCATTGCGTATTAATAATTAAACATATTAAAAGTGAAAGTGGCATTTTAACATTCTTTTTATTTATATTTTATTTTCTAATGACTCGCGTTAAAAAGTTGAGAGATAAAATATACGTTTAATTACATAGTCACGATTGTTATCCCATATACGCTCAATTATTATATTATAGTTACAAATGTACATAATAATTTTTGCTTGTTTAATTCTTGAGAAAAAGTTTAAGCTGAAATATATGTGTATATACATGTATATCGGTAATATTATAGTGAAATTCGATTCTTTCTGGAATGCATTACAATAATGTGTGCAATATTTAAAAGTACACACTAGTCATACCAGAGAGAAATCTGAGAAGATGATGAGAGCCTTTTTCCTAAATCACAAAATGTTCCCGCGCACTACTGCCCTCTGAAGAAATGGATGTAAACTACAATATATATACCATTTTTTGCAATGCTCCTGGTGGAAATAAATAATAAATAATAAATCGCTGAAATAATTAAAATCAAATTAATAGAGATTCAGGAACCTGAATTTTCTCTGCCTCTATATTCATAGTCGGATCTTATATTTAAGATCGTCTTAAGTACAATCTTAAGATATCATGAACCATTTAGAAAGCCGCATTAGCATCTTAAGACGATCTTAAAATAAGAAAAATATATAAGATCCGACTATGATGATATATCATTTTATCCTTCTTTATTATTCAATGAACAACAAAGACAAATGATGATGCGCTTCGTACGTAACGACTCGCGGGAAACGGGAATGCACCCCTATACTCCGTTCAACGAGAGAATGACTTCGGATCGGACGAAAACTCGTCCGTTTTGCGCAGCTCTTCATAGCGTTATATGTATGTACATACATATACATACAGCGTTATATTGCCTGCTATGCGGAAACCGAGGTCATCATTCTCTCGTTGAACAGAATACAGTCATAGAAGTCTGTGATTAATGATTATAAGTAAAATGCAAGCGACAATTTTCGAAAAACAATAGAAGTTTTCTTTGGACATAACAATTGCAATATTATTCAAATATTAATATATTATCAAATCGTTTAACCTTATATATATATGCCATTTATCAATACTTATTCATTGATGATCAAAATTAAGTTATCAAAGTAATGACCGAGCATAAATGTGAATTGTCCTTAAAAAAAGAAAACAAGTTTAAACCATTGACTTTCAAAAATATATGGGCTACGTGGTGTGGTATCAGCAAATACACTCCAAAATGCATTTTTTATATGGATAGCACGGCTACAATAAATGCTGAAAAAATAAGGCACTCTGGATCTAAATATTGGTGGATAATACATCCATTCAGCTATGCTAGGCACGTTTTGAACGTAAAAGAAGTTATTTAATAAATTTTCTAAACACTCTTACACTCTAAAATACTTTTACTTTTCCTCAATCAAATATATATTGTTTTATTTCTGATTAAGAGAATTTACAGATTAATATGGGATACCTTAATGGTGGCAATATATTTTATCGCTTTCTTTACAATTCCATTTATGATTTGCTTCGTTACAATGGATTATGAAGTAATTGGTATGGATATAGTAAATATTCCAATTTATGCGATCTGCTGGATAGATATAATGCTCAATTGTATTACGGGATATTATGACAAGAAGACCAGGTCTATTGAATTGAAACCTATTAAGATACTTATGTGAGATATCGTTATTTATAATATATATTAACATTTTTTTGCTTATTTAATTGTTTTTATTAATTTGTATTTAATGCTAAATATATATTCTTCGATAGATTCTATCTTAAAGGATTTCTTATGCTAGATATGCTATCGTCTTTTCCGTATGATCATATGACACTGCGATGGCGAAGATTGCCGGGAAATAATCCTGATTATATCGTTATTTTAATTAATATCATGCCTGTCATGAAGTTGACACGCTATCGTACTTTCAATTCAAACATTTATTATCTATTTACGGTAATCTGTCTTTATCATAATTATTTTCTATGAAGATATACAACGGCATTATATCGTGTAAACATTATTTTCAGCATTTTGAAATAAAAAGCTTTTTTTTTGAATTGTGTACTATCTTATTGCTAGGATTGTACTTCATCTTTTGGTGTTCTTGTTTGTGTTACTTAATACCGATTTTAATTATGTACTTTGCCAACATTCCACCGGAAGTAAGCCATGTTTATAATATTGATCTACGCGAATATTTCCACGTTTTTATATTTTTTAAAGATGCATTTATTAAAATGTACTTATAAAATACAATGTGTGTCAAAAGGAATATAAGACTTATTGGATGATGAAAATGAAAGACATCACTCTCAAGTTAAGATTCAAGAATGCTGTATTTGTTGTATTGGAAAATATATTATCAAGTGGCTATGGTATATTCATACCAGAGACAGATGCTCGTATCATTTTCAATTGCATGCTTATGATTGTCGGCAGAATTATTGTATGCTATTTGTTGAGTAAGATATATTGAGTAATATCTACACATTTTTACCAGAAGTTATTAAAGTGCATTATTAAATATTTTTTTTTGGATTATCAAACATGCTGCTGTATCTTTCAGTTATGTTCCTTCGTATCAAAGCTGAAAAAAAATCACCCCAATCAAAATTTCAAGAGTTAATAGATCAAGTCAAAGCATACACAAGACAAAAACAATTATTACCACATATGAAGAAACGTCTTTTAGCTTATTATCATTATCGTTTCAAAGATACCTACTTTTATAGTAAACAGATTTTATCAGCTTTGACAGGTTAGTAAAAATATTATATAGAGAGGAAAAGAATAAGCTGGAGCACACGACAGAATATAAAATTCTTAGCAAGATAGTAACTATTGAAATTAAATTTGGATTTTTTCGAGTGGTCTTTCACTCTCGAATCAAACAAACATCGTTGCTCGACTCTCCCTGACTCAATTTGATTCGCTTCTTATTTTCACTGATTCTTTGTTATTTGCGCTCGTTGATTCGCGCTGACTCATTTCTTAAATGCGCCGACTTGCTAAGACTCGCACTGTGACTCGCGAGAGTGAAAGACCCTTTGGATTTTTTGCAGAACCATTACGAGAAGAGATTGCGCTTCAGTCTTGTCGACGATTAATTGAAAACGTGGCAATTTTTAAGAATTTACCAAGAGATGTTCTGCAATTAATAGTGAAGCACTTAAAATTTGAGTTATATTTGCCAAATGACATAATCATTAAAGCTGGTAGTCAAGGTGATTGTATGTACTTTTTATCCTCGGGAACTGTTGCGGTTTTGACGTCAACTGGAAAGGAAGTTAGTTTTTTAAAATATTCAATATTGAATTTACGTTTATATATTGCGAAAAAGAAATTTTACTCTTTGTTATTTCGAGATGTGTCATTTGAATGACGGTGCCCATTTCGGCGAAATCGCACTCTTAATGGCGGATCAGCGAAGAATAGTTAGTGTTGTCGCAATCGAAGTCTGTGAGTTGTATCGATTAGATCGTAAAGACTTTCGTCATTGCATAGACGTACACAGCGAGCTATTCGCGGAGATCGAACGCATCTCTACGGAACGTATAGAAAAAACTGTCAGAGCTGAGGAACAACACAAGCGTTTTATGATGCGTCCTAGTCGCGCGCAGAATTTACTCAATGAATCAAAGAAAATTTGATTTTATATATATAGGTATGTGTTACTTACTGTTTGATTCAGAATAAATATTTTAGTTTTGGATTAATAATTCTTTATGTCACTAACATATAAAATTACTCATAGTAATTGATTTTACTAAGAAACTATTATCGCTAATAATTAGAAAAAAAATTTGTTTCATATAAACGATTTCGTTGATTGGTTTTTTGTTACGTAAAACAATAATCATTCTGACAGTAATGTCGCATATATTTAAAGATCTTATATATATTATTATTGTCCATACAATAATTGTATAAGATAAAGACATTCTCTCCTATACTTATACCTACTTTTATTTAAAAATTATATATATATGTGTGTGTGTGCGTGCGTGCGTGCGTGTGTGTGTGTGTGTGTGTGTGTGTGTGTGTGTGTGTGTGTGTGTGTGTTAATCATTACGTACAATATATTTATAATTACAATTACATTCGCTAAGATTATGGTAGTACTATGTGATGAATGCATATATACTTCTATCTGGATGTAATATATATGAGAGGTATAAATCATGGTTATTCTTTTTTTGATAAATTCTTGTCAAAATTTATGATATCAATTGTAATGAAATATCGCCAAAATTGCAAGATTGAGATGGAAAATGAGTGTGACACTTTATATGCTAAGGAAAATGATCAATGTGGATCAGTATCAATTAGTCATTGCGGAATTCCGCCATGATCAATTAGCCAATTTTGTTACGCGCGATTTCAATACGAAGTCGTGAAAATCGCGGTTCCAATAATATAATTAAGTTTATGATTGTAACTAAATGCACTTGTGGACATTGGTAATTACTATACAAATATGTGTGTCACGTTTTCGAAGTATTATATGTGATAATGTGGAATTAATGATAGATCAACAGTGTGAAAATGATATATCTACATGTAAAATACGGAGCATGTTCAACGAAAGTTACAACGTCTCGAATCGTATGATGTAAATAATTATTTACAATAGGCATTAATGTGCACAGCACAAGCGGCGGGATTTTCTAACGTTTTATATCGACGATACTATCGTTAACTAGTAGACAACCAATGAGAGTCGCGTTTTTTCCAGGATCGTCCTTGCCTTGGCTATCATTAGTTAATGATAGTGACAATCATCGCTAAAACGTTAGAGAATCCCACTACAGCTGATATTAATGTACCTATGTCTATATAGGATACGCTTATGATTTTTCACGCAATTACCTTTTCGTGCATTTTCGTTTTTCATTCGTTCATTCTTTCTCCTGTAATTAATTCCGAATCTACGGGAACAGCTAATCAACGTCGATTGCTTAAATATAATTACTAAAATCGCTTTATCGAATTAAATGGAACAGTACACTAAGTGACATTTTTTACTATAGCAGTTATTACATATCTTTTGATCGTGTCTAAAGAAGAGTATAGAGGAGAAGAGTACTTAATATCTTCACCGATATTATATTCTTATTAGAGAATATGTTGGATGAATATGTCTTCTGAATGAATTTAATCTTTCTGAATGAATTAATTATATTTTGTTTTATTACGCTACAACCAGACATTATCTTGAAAAGAAATACGAAGGTATATGTGATAGTTATTTATACTAATAAGACATCGTGTATATTCAGCACTCTTTTCCCAATCGTTTTAAAGATCATCTAATAAGGCACTGTGTTTTTACTGCGACTGAACTGGTGCAAGTATGGAACACTCAAGAGTTGGTCTAAAGATTTATAATATCTATGTCGATTCTGATCGGTAACAATCTCGACTTATGACTTACATTTACGATGCGTGTATAAATGCGTTTTGATTTGCCTTTTCTCTTCCCATTTACCTTTATCATTGTCAATTTTATAATTGATATTTCAATGACCTACATCATGAATAATGATTGTTTGGTATATAAAGATAGTAAACAGTATGTAATTATAATAGTTACGATTAAAATGTTTCAGGAACAAACGTTACAACAAATATGCATTCGAATGCAATAGCTGATTATTATATAGATAAAGTAGAAGATTGACTATATATGTATTATGCAAGTAAAAGATGTAATGCGACGCACAATTTAAGAATATTGCGAATTGAGCGCAAAGTTATATCGATATTAAAATTGATATTATACAATATATTTTATCCATTTAGGCATTCTGGGAACATTCTTAGGGTATTTAAAGAATAACATAATAACGTTCTGTGGCCATTAGAATGTCCTTCGGAAATCAGTGCTATATGGCAGCATGTTTAAATATAGTTTTACTTTCAGAATGAATAATAAAGTTTCAAACAGGGTTGATAAAAATCATGTTTTAAACTATTTAAAACATGCTTAATCGATGTTTTTAATATGTTTTAAACATGTTTTTTTTTAATATTATTTAAAGCATGTTGAAGCATTAAAAACATGTTTGAAAAAAAATTATCTTTTATCAACCCTTCATTTCAAATGGGCATTTATTGTCAATCTTAAGTTCACTGTGGATAAACATTTCATTACATATAATCCAAATTGCTTTCGGAGAGAGTAAACTCACTAAATGTACATTAAATCAAAGCTACATGTCCATCTTCATCAAAAAATATTCATCTTTTTCATATTTGAAGAAAATAACCAAAATTTGAAAATCGAAATTCTCAACTAAATATAAATTTTAAAGTTCTGTTTCATCATTATCTTCAATAGATACATTGGATGCTTTTCAATTGTAAAATTGAATGTTTTCGTTCACATGGCGACATAAGTTTTGCATTCCGATTGCTATAATCGTCGATACAGCATTACAGACTATACATTCGTACTCAGCACTCAGCCTGAAGATTGAATTTTTCAGCTTGAATTTTTGGCACTTGACATCTTCGCTTTCTCTTTTTTCAAGACAAAATATGGATTTCATTTTAAGTGCAAAAATATTTGGGGATTCATGCAACGCGAACAGACCTATAATCTTCAGGCTGAGTGCTGAGTACGAATGTATAGTCTGTAATGTGAACAGGGCCTATGTAAGTTGTATTTTCTAGTGACAATTATATGTCACTAACCGCGCGGCGCTAAAATGAGATTGGAGGGCATTGAGTAGTCGGTACTTTTACTTTTTTCATTGAATACAGGCAGAAAAAGTTACATTTAACTAACTCTGTCAGAAACAGAGAGTCAAAATCGTATCTGTTTTAATTGAATCGTGCATATGCTATACTTTTATAGGCATATGATATTATTTAATATTATGCGCCTATAGAGATTTTATGCATTCTGTATATGCTATGTTAAAGATTCATTAAGCAATTGGAAAGCACCCATTTACTATTAACATTTGCTAATGATACATTAAGCACTCTTTTAAAAAAAAAAATGATGCATACGTACATGTATATATATATATGCACACCCGCGCGCGCGCGGGTATGTGTGTGTGTGTGTGTGTGTGTGTGTGTGTGTGTGTGTGTGTGTGTGTGTGTGTGTGTGTGAGGTAGTGGGAGAGAGTGAGAATAATTGGGAGTCTCTTTATGTTATAATATATGTGCGAGTAAAA
>Ga0157363_1007140_pt1 | contig 10564 bp, 4 predicted proteins | sample AttsexASBM1_FD_111477 | JGI IMG/M metagenome (GOLD analysis project Ga0157363, IMG submission 111477) | Fungus gardens microbial communities from leaf cutter ant in Ribeirão Preto, State of São Paulo, Brazil - Atta sexdens ASBM1 | ecosystem: Host-associated > Fungi > Mycelium > Unclassified ...
ATGAGTCATGTGACTTGTGGTTGTCACTCTAACTCTCTCCTAAGTTCTAAAAATAGAAAAAAGGAACATAAATCAAAAGTAGACTAAAAGTAGAAAAGGAGAATAAATAAAGTCTACCACTTTCAACTTTGACATCTATCACAAACTTTATTCAGCTTGTATCTCCACAACCAGTGGACCGATTTTCACAAACTAAGTTGTGCTGGAAAGCCCCAAGTGAAGGCTATCTGCACATATGTGGGATGTATAAAAGAGACAACAAACAACTGAGATATCAGGTCATCAGTAACTGTAAAATCTCTGTTTGCTAATATTTCATGAATGGCTGGATGGATTCACACAATCAAACTTGCGTTGGAAAGTGCTCATCAAATCATTTCCAATGATATATAGTATATCTCATAGTGATAAGTATTCATAGAGATACAAGCATATCAATATAGTGACATAATTAGTTACATTCTAAAATTAGCCTGACAGCTGCTATGACAGATGACAGCTCCCATCAGGTATGAGTTTTGATCATGTGATGGCAACAGCTTGCGCATAGACCATCACTCTTTTGTATATATACTTCTATGTTTGAGGATTAGACCTCAGACTTAACAACATCAATTTTCATCAATCTTTATCCTTTATTATCTGTATTGATCTTAATCATTATTGAACTTCTGAATCACTTCTAAATCTCTGAGAGTGTACCCAAGGTTCACATATCACAAATAAGTGAGTAGTTCATTTTGTAATAGGCTTGTAATATTGTTACCTCTATTTCTGCTATTTGGGTATTGGCTTCTTCTGCCAGCTTGATGATGTTCTGGAGTTGCAGTTGTACATCAACCATTCTTTCTATTCCTTGTATAATTTTATGGTATTTCTTCATCCAATCCTTTTGTTGTTCATTGTCTTGACTAATTCCATGTTTTTAAGAGTGTAGGTTATATATGTGTTGGGGGAAGTAGGAGCAGTAGTAAATTGTTGGGCCATTAAAAAAATTTCTTGTTGGTTGAGTAACTTTGAAATGTCAAATTGGGATGTCAAATTGGGATTTTACCCCTCTCTTTTATAGGTTTCATTCCAAAATCCTTGACTAATATTCTTCAATCACCTCTTTTGTATGAGGCAACACTGTTTCTACTATCTATTGATCATGTTCATCCCTATATCCCTTCCAATGTACTAAGAATTGTGTGCTGTATTCTCGTTTTTGATGCTTCCTGATTTCTTCAACTTCATATTCTTCTTTCTCATTAATAATGTCTGGTGGTGGTGCCAGTTTCATATGTTGACCTTTGAATTGTGGTTCTTTACATTGTGTCAGTAAGTTTTCATTAAACACATTATGAATCATCCATCCTTCTGGAAAATCCAGCTGAAATGCTCTTTGACCAATATTCTTTGAGATTCTAAAGAGTCCATATCTTTTTTGGTTGAGCTTCTTTGAAGGTCTGTTTGAATGAATATTTTTGGCTTCTAGCCACACATTGTCTCCTGCTTTCAATTCTTGTGGATTTCTTCTTTTTTTATCAAACTATTGTGTCATAGCTTCTTTTGCTATTTATATTGATTTTGTTGCTTCTTCCCAGCTTCTTTGTAGTCCAATGAGAAAATCTTCTAGCTTTTGTAATTCTATTTGTACAGTTAGGTTTTTCTTTCATAGATGTCTTCCAAAATTGAGTTCAAATGGGGTCCTTCCTATAGCTGCATATCTCTTGTTTTTATATTGGAATTCTGCAGCTGCTAACTATTCTGTTCAATCATCTTTGATTTGTTCCATTTGACTATCTGTCTGGAGATGATATCCTATTAATAATGTTCTTTTAGTTCCTAAAGTCTTTGATAAATCTTCCATGAATCATGAAGTGAATTGTGATCCTTGATTACTAAGAATTTTTTGTGATACTCTATATATCTTCCATATTTTGTCTTAATATATTTTTGCAATTTTTTCTGATGAAACTGTTGTTGTTGCTTTGAGTCAGATTATCTTTGTAAATCAGTCCACTATAACCACAATAGCATTTTTTCTGTTTAATTTTGAAAGTGGTCCAATAATATTGATATTAATCTCTTGCTATAGTCCTTTAGGTATTTCCAATGGATGGAGTTCTCCAGCTTTCTTTATATGTTGTACCTTGTTCTGCTGGCATTTTATATATCCTTGAACATATTTCTTGATATCCTCTTTGATTTCTGGCCACCAGTAGTTTATCTTAATTAACTTGAGCATCCATTGTTGTCCTGGATGTCCAATATTTGCAAAGTTATGATTTTCTTGTAAAATCTACTCTCATATTCTTTTATTGCTTGGAATGTATATTCTTTTTTCCACATAGACAATTCCATTTTCTTTCTAAGATTGGCCATCTTTCTTTTCAAGTTCTTTTAGTACTTCCTGCTCTTTGGTGTTATTTCTTTGTATTTCTTCTAGTAATATGGTCTTTTCTACCACTTGGTTTCTCCATATCAATGTTACTTTTGCTATAGTCTGTCATCTTGTCCATATATTGTCTTTGAGTATTAGGACATCTTTATTGTCTTCCTTTGTATTAACTTAATCCTTTCTTGATAGTATATCTACCTTGGTGTTTGTTTTTCCTGGAATATGGCATAGTATGAAATCATAGCTCTTTATCGTAGATTTTGTAATTTCATTCTGCAGGTTGCATTGTTCTTAACAAAAATACAATAGGTTTCCACTTTCCTTCTTGTTCTTGAGATAAAACTCCTTCTATGATGTGTTCTGAAGCATTAGTTTCCACTTAGAATTTTCCTTTTCTTCTTGGTAAAGCAAGTATAGGCTAGTTTGTAATTTTTTCTTTTAGTTCATTGAGTGCTTCTTGATGTTCTTCCTTCTATTTTCATTTATTTTGCCTTTGAGTTCATTGAGGAGTTTTACTGTATGACTGAAGTTCTGGATAAATCTTTGGTAAAAGTTAGTGAATCTTAGGAAGCTTTCCACTTCTTTGATCTTGGTTGAAGTCTTCTATTCTTTTACAGTCTTTACTTTGTCATTTTCTATTTGTATCTCTCCTTGTTCCACAACTACTCCTAGGATTGGAATTTCTTTAACATCAAAGTCATATTTTGACTATTTGAAGTATAAATCATGCTTCTATGCTATTTTCAAAAATTGGATTGTCCTTTCTTCTAACTCTTTCTTTGTCTTGGCTAGAATTACAAAATAATTCATATAGTTTGCTAGTACTTCTTCATGTAATAGTTTCCAGAATATACTGTTCATTATCTTTTGGAATGTCTCTGGTGAATTGTACAGTCCAAAGTACATCACTTTGGGTTTGAATAAGCCTTTATTGGTTAAAAAGGCTGCTTTCCATTTATCTCCTTCCTTGATTTGTACATTGTTATATCCTCAGATAAGATCCAGTTTGTTAAAATACCTTGCCTCTTTTAATTTGTCAGTAGTGGCATCTTGTTCTTGATCATATACTGGTTCAGTTTCTGGTAATCTTATACCAATCATAGTGATCTATCTTTCTTTGGAATGTAGAAATATGGTGCTATATATCTTGAACTTGATTTTACAATTAATCCTATCTTGAGTTGTTTGTCTAACTATTAATTCAATGCTTTGTCTTCTTTAATTGTTATTGCATAGGCCTTGGCATTGAGTTCCTTTGGTGCTTCTTTCATTAGATTAATTTTATGGTCCCATTCTCATTGTTCTGGTAACTTTTCAAACTTTTTCTTGTTGAACAGATGTGTAAAAGGTCTCAAATATATTCTAGAAGGTCTTCTGGGTTCATTGGGTTTGGTTTCTTTCAAGTTTCCTGTTGTTCTTTATCTTGTATGTCTATTGCCTGTGCCCTTCTTGTCTTGAACGTAATATCCTGATGACTTGTCCAACTGATGTGATTGCTACTTTCCATTCTTTTAATGTCTCAGGTGCTACTATTGGTGGGTATCCTAATATTGTCTTGATAATGTCCATTTGCACATTCTGTTTTAACAAGAAGATGGCATGCAAATCATCTATATCAGCCTTTATGGCTAATGCTTCAAACTCTATCATAAAGTCCACTATGTGTTTCTTTTCTTGCTTGAACATCTCAATCTTCCATTTGGCATCTACTACCTTGCTCTTATTGCTAAATGTGGTCTTAATTTCTCATATGAATTCATCCCAATCTTGGGTTTCTGTTTCTTTGTCTAGCTCATTGAGCTTCTTTTGGACATATATGCCAGCTACATCTCCTCTAAGGCAGGCAAGAATCACAGTGATCTTGCTGTCTGTTTCTATAATTCTATTGCTCTTGAGAAACAATCTTATTCTTCTCCACCAGTCTTTAAATTTTGTCCTATCTCCATCAAACCATTCTAGATCTGGAACCATACTCTTAGATATTTCTGCCTGTATGTTGTTCTTGTTTACTGCTGCTATTGATATCTCATCTGTATATTCTGTACTTGCTTGTGAGGCTTCTTCAGTGATCTTTAAAGATTCTAGTCATTCTGATAATGCCTCTATCTTGTGTTCTTGACGTTGATCCATCCTGTTATCCATAGGCTATGCTATAAGTATTATATATCTTTCAACAGGTTAAACCATCAATTGTTTTATTGGCCTAACTACTATGTACTCTTCTTTTATAAGGTGAGCCTGGTGATGCTTTACCAAATGTTATGACCTTAGACTTGGCTCAGGTTGTAACTTAGGCAAAAACTTGAGTAAGAGAGTAGAAATGAGTCAATTGGTAAAGTGTAATGATACATGACTGTATCTACAACTATATATATCTATTGACAATAAGGTTAAGATATAATGAACATATGTTAATGATATTACAAAACATGAGGAAGATAAAAGGAAACAATGCCTACTACATGAGATGCTGACTGAGACAGCTACAGTATAGCTGATTATTACATCACAAAGAAACAACCCTTAACCCAGTAGTCCATGTTGTAATCACATGGTGAACATAAGAGAGTGATCATAACATATAGGAAAATACGAGCATATACTGAGCCATTATGCAGGTGTGTGCACTAATACCACTACACTGTGTGCCCATTTCATATTACCTTGTACTGTTCTTTGATTATTAGAGCATTTGTTCTTATTTCATGTATGTATTGTTCATTCTATACTAGACTCTTAGTTCTCATCTATATTGCAAGTGACTGAGGTAAGCCATTTGACTATCTCTTATAAAACCTTGAATTCACATCTTTCTGATCTTTCTAATTACTATAGATCAATATATTCAGTTCTCATCTGTTTTTGATTACTATACTGTAATTTATTATTTTTGATTATCTATCTGTTATCTGCTTTTCTATGCAAATAGCTTCTTTTTCATTCTCTATTCTTAGCTATCTCCAACCATACTATTATTATTGTTCTACTTAAGTAAGTATAAACTGATAGACTGGAATACATATTATGATCTTAAGTCCAAAGATTTAGACTAAAGAATAACTTTAAATTGAGTAATTACAAGAGAACTCAATGGAGTCCTAAGTATAAACTGGTCTACCTTATATATTACAGACTGTGGTCTGTATACACACTACAACTACCCTATCTTAAAGTACATATGCTTTCTATAAGGCCAACATACTATTGTTATACTATATAATATTATTTGCTCCATAACCTTTTATGTCCTTCTACATGTCACATGATTGTGTGACAGTGATGACTGTGATTTTAATATCATGCTAAAGCCCTAACCCTAAGTCAAAAGTAAAATAAAATAGGAATTAAAAAGAAAAGAAAAATGAGAAAATATAATAAAGTTTATAGTTTACAACACTGATAATACATGTAAAAGTATATAGAATATCTCTCATCTTTAGGAATTCTGCTCTGTTTTTTTAGGTTTTCCTAGAGTTTTGAAGCTTTTGTATTTTTGTTTAATTGTCCTAATAGCCCAATCTTTTTCTTTTTCTCTCATTTTCTAGATAATATTCAATAATATCTTTCTAGAATGTTATTAGCATAAATAAAGCTCTGGAACTTTTATATCATTATTTCTAAAATGTGTTAGAGTCACTAGAGTAAAAACATAGAGTTTGTGCTTCAAGCTTCAAGAGAAACCTAAGATATATTGTCTGAATAATATATAGGCAGAACTTATTTCCAGTAAAAACCTAAGAAAAAGAATGAGATTTTTTGAAAGTAGCAACTATTCTAAATACTCTAGAGTATATTTCAATCTAGCAAAACAATACTAGTATAAGTAAGAAATAGTAGTACTTAAGTAGTTAAGAACTTTGATAGAAATATCTAAAATATTTATTAGAAATAGCAAGGGTCTATCTGATAGCAACAGAAAGTACAGGATGATGATTAAATAGATACTAGTAATTGTTAAAGTTTGAGTATAATGTTATGGTTTGCTTAAACTCTTATATTTTATTTTAATCTATTTTTCTTAATTTGATTTTTTGGTTGATAAAGAGACATGTGAATGTGGTTACATAACATGTCACATGATATGATATCATAAATCTAGAAGATAGTAGAAGAATCTAGAATAATAATATTAAAGACATAGCTGTTATGACTTGAATTAAAGACAAAGATAGCTTTTGTATTAAGTAACACAAAAGAACTCAATAGAGTTCCAAGTACAAGTTAATTTATATTATATACTTTAGACTGTAGTCTGTATGCACACTACAACTAATCTACTCTAAAGTCTATACACTTTCCATAAGACTAATATACTATTGTTATGCTAGATAATATTATCTATTTTAGAACCTTCTACAACCTCTGTACCACATGATCATGTGACCTGTGACTGTGACATATGTAACCACCCTATGATAAATATCATACTTCTATCATATATGACATTACTTCATACTCCTTCATTTAAGTTCAAGATAAAATAAAACACAAAATAAAAAAATAAAAGAGCAAGGAATAAAGTTAAGTCCATCATCTACAATTTTGACAATAGCTATAACATATTTATCTTATGATAATGGCACAATAGATTCATAGATAATACATGTACTTTAGGATAGAGTTACTTATTGGTAGCATAGACTATATAACAATAGTATATAGTATAGAAATATATCAAGAACTTCTTGTTGAGTTCTCTTGTGATCTATTGACTATCTAAATTAGTGATTGCCACAACATATAAAGATAGTGGAGTTGATGTAATAAACTCTAAGAATTTGACAATGGAGATCAGAGTTTGTAATATAAAAGAGAGTTAATATTATAATTCTCAAGTGTAGACTTGAATGAATATTATAGAATATACTAAAAGAATTAGGTCATAGTTTTAGAATAGGCTTGTATTAAAAGCAAATAGATCATTGTTTGTAATATATAAAATAGATTCTTTAATTATAGAAATTCTATTAAGTTCTCTTGTATTACTCAATATGAGTAATGCTTTTTATTTCAATACTAGTGTCAGGCACAGTTCACACCAGGGTGGAAGTCCACAAGATGGACTTGGAGATATGTGGACTTGTGGAACGACCTTGGCTTTAGCTTATGTGCTGTGCTGTCTGTTTGCTGCATGGTCACAACTTTAGATGATGGGGAAAAGTCTGAGATGGAAGTGAGTGCTGATTTAGTGTGTTTCCATTGAACACCAGAGATTGAGTTCAATAAGAATTATCTTCATTGATTATCAGACTAGCAAATTACAGTGTAACTACTAGTCTTATATACAAGTTCCTACTATAGGAGATACTTGGGGTTTTAGTGGTAAAGCCTCTATTATACTGAGCAGAGGTTTCAGTGTTGAGACACTGACAGGAGTAACTCTATCATAGAAGACCAAGTTGAATAGGAGTATTTCTACCATGGAAGACAGAATACCTGGATGGTTATAGTACTGCTGTAAGGTGTGTTGCAAGAAAGGTAGCTGCTGTGAAAGGTGGGCTTGTATAATTGGAAGATGATATCACTGCAGGGATGTAATTTCTGGACAGGTAGGCTTGCATATAACAACTAGGACTTAAGCTTAAGTCATAAGGATTAAGAATACAAAGTGGTAAATTCTCTTATAAAAAGTAGCTGAGTATCAATATATTTTTAGAAACTACTACCAATAATATTGTTGTAGTTACTACTAGTCAAGATGACCTAAGCATCCTACAGTGCTATTATTAGGGCAACTAGGCAAAAGTATAAAAAAACTCTAAAGCTTTAGAAAATTCTAAGAGAATAAAATAGAATTCTTAAAGATTGTTGTGGTAATTACTAATCAAAAATAGTTGGTAGCCCACTAAGTGGTCTTACATAGTCTGTGCTACTAATCTACTAATAAATAATTCTACTCTAAAGTACATGTGTCATTCATGAGTCTACCATACTATTACCACAAGACAAACATACTGTAGTTATATTCCTTATCAGATGTAGTTCATACTTAAGAACAAAAGTTTGTGGGATTGTATTGGAGTTATACCAAGTATGAAAACTTATACAAATATTATTTAAGTTTCTCTTATTTTTCTACTTCAATTCATTCTATTTCTTTTCTTAGTTTGGACTTAGTAAAGGGGGATAATATAACTTTTAATAATATTTAAGGTAGGCTAGATATAAAGTATATACAAATCATATATTAGAGGTATATAGAGTAGACTTCATCTGTACTAGGAACTCTACTAAATTCTCTTGTGTTAAACAATACAATTTTCCTCTTTTATTCTAACTTTGGACTTAAGTTATAATATTAAAACTCAATATCCTATTTCTTGAGACTACTCAACTCAGAACCTTCTCTATTTTCTTTACTCTCTATTCATTCTTAATCAAAAAGCAACACTATACTTTAGTCAAGAAGAAACAGCTGGACTTTAGGCTTAGAAGGAGGATAACAGCTATTAGAAGGCTTATATCAGAATTAAAGATAGTAAACTCTAATTATTTTCAATTTCTTTCTCATTTATATTTTCAATTTATTTTATTTTTTCTTTTGGAATGTAGGGTTAGGGGTTAGCATGATGTCACATTTCACTGTTATGGTCATAAGATTACATGATATAAAGAAAGATGTAGAAGGATTGAGAACAAATAATGTTATATAATATAGTAACAATATATTAGTCTTATAGCAAACATATGTACTTTAGGATAGGATAAAGTAGTGTGCACACAGACCATGATCTGTGGTATATAAAGTAGATTAGTTTGTACTTGAAACCCTATTGAGTTCTCTTATGTTAAATCAATATACAGTTCTCTCTATTAACCCTCTTTAAGGTCTTTGAGTTGTAATAGCTTGCTATGGATAATAGTAACTAAACCTAGGTCATTATCTAAACATACTCATTGTTTAATTAGGTAGTGTTGAAGTAGTATACTTATACTCTTTCATGTAAAAAGCTTATGCTGCAGATTCATTATGACTTGTTTATATAAAGTAACAATGTTTTCTAGTAAAGAGATATCTAGCTTTGGAATATTAAGATATACAATTCAATTAGAGCAGTAGTCAATAAGATAATAAGATAAGTAGCTAGGAGATGGTGTGAGATGGGACTAGTTATAGGCCCACTAGTATTTACAGAGATCTCAACAAGTTTAGAATACAGGTTAGAAAGTGAGGCTAGCTGTTACAAACTTCATTCAGCTTATATCTCTACAACCAGTTGATCAAATTTTACAAACTAAGTTGCACTAGAAAGCTCCAAATGATGACTATCCATACATGAGTTGCAGAAGTTGAACTTGATCTATTTTATTTTATTTTCAATTTATTTTCAATTTTGAGATCTAGAATTAGGGTTTAATGTGACATCACATAGTGCTATCACAAGTCACACTGTCACACAATCACACATCACAATGAAAAATGGTAGAAAGTTCTGGAAGGAATAACATCATACAATATGTTATATACATATTAATCTTAAGGCAGATATATGGTCATTTAGAGTAGGCTGATTGTAATGTAGCATAGGCCATCAGTCTAGAGTATATAAGATAAACAATCCTGTATAGAGTTCTCTTATATTAATCCTAATACAAGGTTCCTCTTATTAATCTGCTCTAAAGTCTTTGAGTTGTAATATTAAAACTCAATTCCTATCTTAAAACTGCCTAACTTAAGGCCTTTTTTACTTTACTCTCTGATTATCCTTGACCAAGGGACAACTCATCTCTTAGTCAAGAAAATATAGTCAGATCTTAGACTTAAGGAGTATACTAGTCAAACAGGGTGTCAGGCGCGGTTCACACCGGGGTGGAAGTCTGCAGAATGAACTTGGAGATGAGCGGACTTATAGAACAACCTTGGCTTCAGCTTATGTGCTGCGCTGCCTGTCTGCTACGTGGTCGCAACTTTAGATGAAGAAGAGGAAGTCCGAGTGGAAGTGAGTGCTGAATGGTGTGTCACCGTTGAACACCAGAGATCGAGTTCAATAAGAGATTATCTTTGTTGATTATCAGACTAGCGAATTACAGTGTAACTACTAGTCTTATATACCAACTGATACTATAGGAGATGCTCGGGGTTTCAGTGGTAAAACCCCTATTGCCCCGAGTGGAGGTTTCAGTGTTGAGACACTGACAGGAGCAACTCCGTCATGGAAGACTGAGTTGAATAGGAGTATC
>Ga0157363_1007141_pt1 | contig 10564 bp, 5 predicted proteins | sample AttsexASBM1_FD_111477 | JGI IMG/M metagenome (GOLD analysis project Ga0157363, IMG submission 111477) | Fungus gardens microbial communities from leaf cutter ant in Ribeirão Preto, State of São Paulo, Brazil - Atta sexdens ASBM1 | ecosystem: Host-associated > Fungi > Mycelium > Unclassified ...
GGTTGATTGTCTTGGAAAAGATGTCATGAGGACTTTGTCTTGGACCGTGCAAAGGCCAAAAAAAAATATAACTTCGGACATGCTTATATACAATCCTATTTTGGGGATTGTTTTCGCAGCGTCAGATGAACTTAGTCAATCTGAGTCTACCCTAACCGGCTAACAACAGATATGGATCCACGCGCCTATTGTGCATACTTAAGTGAAAAGTGACCGTCACTGAGCAGACGGTATGAGGTTTTAATGAAGCGATAGGTAGCAAAAATAGTTTATATTGATATCATGCGTATGAAAAAAATATCTTATGGAAAAATCTCAATCGAAATGCGCACTGTGGACACGAAGGCTAACCGCCTCGTGATCAACATTATATTTATCAAGGTTGGTTTTTCGCTTTCTATCCCCATGTATAAAATAATGCAATCGGGCATCAAAGGTGTGCCAACTTCAATTACGGAACAAGAGCTTAGCTCTAACTTTAAAGCCTCATGCGCTGTTATAGAAATAAGGAGGCTTAATAGGCGCGTGGTGATGGTCAAGGATGGAATAGTGGAATGCGTTCTTTCCACTATTATTATATAAAATTTGCTGGCTAAATACTACCCAGGCAAATATATCTCTTTTATGATGCCTTTATGATGAAGTTACCCCATTTGTCTCTAGAATTAAAACGTGTTGCTACAGGATTGGACACATACGTAAATATTGCAAGAGCTGCCCACGCAAGCTGTGCGGCAAAGACGCTCACAATGGCGATATATGCGAAAGGCAGGATTTTCCTCCCATTTCTGTGAATTGTTCAGGTGATCACCTTTCAACATCTCCCGAATGCTTTCTTTTTATTAGGTAAAAAAATGTACAAGCATTAGCAGCTATTGAAAATATATATCGTTTTGGGAAGCTAAAAAACGTCTGTCCTCTAACATCTCTTATAGCATTCCTAAAGCAAGATTGGCGATTGGTAATGTAAACGTTGCAGATTATAATTTTCGTAATTTTCCTTTATTTTCCTCTACAAATAATCTGGCTCATCACTCAATTAATAGCAATAATATTCTCTTTTGGAAGAATTGAATACACAAAGTCTTCGCGGAGGTGACTTCTAAATATCCCTTCACTTCCTTCGGCCGTCCGCGTTTCCCTGTTACAAACCAGGGAAGCATTGTCATTCTCTATCACATGATAGCAAATCTAACCTAAAGAATTTCGATACTGATCATCCTAGCAACCTGACATCATCAGGCAAAAAACTGATATTGAAAATTGATATCTCCTAATGGCAGAACCCCTTGGCAGTCAGGTAACGGCATCGTCTTTAATGACGATAAGCCGAACATCAACCTGAGGATCATAGCTATAGCATTGTACACAATAACCGCCATTCTGAAAACTACAATATGATCAACTCTGTCATGGATATTAATGCTTTTTTCTCGTTTTTTAAACAATGGCTGGATCATATTCTTATACGTGAAGGCTTTGCACCTCTTTTAGTTTATCGATAGATAAATCAGTCTCGCGTCTTGTAGACTACTTGTGCACGTAATAATCCTAAGAAAGACCATTTGTTAGACCATTGCTCTTAAACTAGCTAAATTAATCTACAACTATAACTTATATTTGCTAGCACTCAGATTAATTTAACTCTGATTATAACATGCCTCCTAATAGCTACAGCAATTTCATCATCGTCAGCTGGAATTGTAGAGACTTATAGGGAAAAATTTTGGAAATACATGCCATGCTTATGATATCTGGTGCTTGCAGGCAACCAAAATAACAGAAAATATTCAGACACTCTAAGATATACAACATGATCAGGAATGATCCGATCGTGATCAGGAATATCATATTGTCATATTTATATTATATTTGACGATTCAGCGAAGAACACATTAACATGGACGAACTCAACCTTGCTATCGTCTCTTCCAGATCTAAGTCAGCGCTTGGTTTAGATCAAATCGATTATAGCATCATAAAGAATTTGACGCTTGAATGCCTTTCGATGCTATTGGAAATTTACAATGGAATTTTCTGCCAGAGCACTTTTCTGGACAACTGGAATGAATCTCTTGTCGTACTGATTCCCAAGTCGGGTGGACGAGGCCAATCTCATTACTTTCATGTTTCCTGAAAATTATGGAAAAAATTATATATTAGAGATTAAGATGATATATGAAGTCGAGGGCTTTACTTCCCTGCAATTAAACTGGTTTCCGCTCTCACAGTGCATGCTCTGATAACTTTGTTGTGCTCATTAACTGTATCCAGAGAGAATTTATTGACAATGCTATCACTATATATAGGTGTGTTTTTGGACATAGAGGGTATATATAGAGAGTTTTTGGACATTTGATAATATCATCCCCTCTATTCTCGTCGAGGATCTCTATCGCTTGGGAATTCCAATAAAAGAAAATTCATGAAAATTCGTATTGGTAAACAATCTGCTTACCAATAGATCAGTATCATTCGTTTATGAGGGAGAACTTAAGGGCCTGTTATTTCGAAAGGCACATCACAGGAGTCCTCTCGGTCCCCTTCTCTTTAACTTTTACTGCGCGATCTATCTACTTATTCCATTAATGAGTGTCTGCATAAGGACATCATTTTATTACAGTATGCTGTCGATATAGTTATGGTATATCCTTAACAGTGATGTTGAAGCTCAGTACAAACATCGCTCAATAATATACTCACATATTTCAGAAGCAGAGGTCTAGAGTTATCATCTTCAAAGTTCCAATGGATGCTCTTCAGAAGGAAAAGGAACACCCACTCGGAAAAAAATTAAAATCCAGAAAAGGGAAATTTCCAGAGCGTACATCGTCACTTTCTTGAGTATTAGATTCCAAATTGAAGAGAAGGATCATTTCAAATCTCTGTTTAACAAGGGATTTTTAACGATTTTTAACTAACATTTTGTCTGTTCTAGCAGACACTAAGTGAGACTCGCATCCGAGTATTCTTCTTAATTTATACAGGTCCATCTTCCGATCAGCCATAGAATACGGGTGCCATTATTATATTCAAGTTAAAGGGCAATAAAAGCGAATTTACGCAACTGGAGTAGTTAACAAAAATTTACGCTTGGCTCTCGGCTTCCGTACGTCCACACCTATCAACGTTCTGATGGCAGAAGCTAAAGAAACGTTTTTGCATCAAGATTCGGCTATATGACATCCAGATATATTTATAAAGCCTTCTCTAGAAGAAATACTCCAGCTTTTTTGACTATCTGCAGAGAGTTATATATCATGTCAAGAAAGCTTTATCGGCAGTTCCGGCGCTTAAACAATATGTTGTCCAAAAATATGCGTTTAAGTCTGTGCAAAGACCTTCCGTATCATATATATAAATACAACTATCAAAGTTATATATTTACTTAACAGTTCGAATCCCTGACTTCCATCTTTAAGAAAGCGAATAGCTGCATTCACCAGCTCATTTTTTGAAACTATCAGCTAAATATTCTGCGCGAGGTTCTCTCATTTTCATGGATGGTTTAAATCTCAGTGATAGTCTGGTCGACTCTGCCGTCGTCTTCAATCGATCTTAACATAATTATCAAGCATAAATCTTCTCGATCGAAGTCTGGGTCATTTTACAAGCCACCTTTATTGCCGAGAATCGATTTTGTGATTATCTGTTCTGATTCCCTAAGCGAGTTACAGACTATTTCATCTGGCAGTTCCAATAACACGAGTTACTTCATTCATGATGTAAAAAACCGCCTTTCTTATATGAAACAACATGGCTTCACCGTCAATTTAGTCTGAGTATCAGAACATAAAGATATTCGAAATTGCAGACCAGCTAGTCAATGAGGCTGTCTTCATGGACATCGACCCAAATTCAAAATTCCATTCCAAGATTTTCTGATTAATTCAAAGCAATCCCACATGACCAAATACCAAGCTTATTTAGATCACTGCACATCATTTAAAGGGCAACTACGATGATTATCACAGAAATAGTTCATCCAAAGTATGATTTTCTAATAAAAAATTGAAAAGAGAGGAAATTGTCACCATTTCTAGAATCAGATCCAACCACTATAACCTAGCATACAGGCTGCATCGGAAAGGTATTATTGATTCATCGGCTTGTCCCTGCGGCGATCCGAGACATTATGTTCTCTTTTACTGTAGACTGGGTATACATAAGTGTGATAAATTCCGCGAGTATCTTAAAAAGTTCTTTTCTACCATATCCTATTGACATACATAGTATGATTAAGGATCCTCCTGCTACACTCCGTCGTCTTATTATAGCTTTCATTAAATTCTTAAATCTTAATATTTAATTCCTATGTGCAATTATAGCAGAGGGGGAACGAAGGGGGACGAAAAACTGTTATCCCTCTCCCCCTTACTAGGCGGCGCTACCGCCTGGATGTTTCAGATACTCCATTTATTTTCGTTCTGGCCGGAATTGCCATCAGTTCTGCGGCGGGTACCATTATTACCCGAAAAAGAAGAGTCAGAAGTGTCATTTTGCTGAAGTGTAACATTGTTTTTTTGAGCATTGAATATGTCGAATTTTGTACCAACAAAACGCAATTTGCAGGAAGTTTTGTTTTTTTGGTTTTGAAGAAAAGTGCTGTTAAAAGTCAACGAATGCTGTTAGAAGCTTATGATAATTATATTTCATCGGTTTCAACATGTGAATACTAGTTTCGACGCTAAAAAAGGTGATTTTGACGGAAGACAAGGAATATCCAGGCCGAAAAAATTTGAAGATGAGGAAGTGGAAGCTTTATTCGATTAAGACCCGAGTCAAACGCAAGAAGAACTTGTAGAATCAATGTTGATCGAGCGATTTTCAGACGTTTGAAGGTCATTGGAATGATTCAAAAGCAAAGAAATTGGACCGTACGAGTTGAAGCCGAGAGGCGTCGAAAGATGTAAAATGACTTGTGAATTGTTGCTTCATAGATACAGGAGAAAAAGTTTTTGCATCATATCGCGACGGGTGATGAAAAATGGATACGTTACGATAATCTGCGCAAAAAATCATGGTGCAGGCCAGGCGAATCAACATTGACGGTAAATATTCATGCCAAGCTCATGCTCTGTATTTGGTGGGATTAGCTGAATGTAGTGTATTATGAGCTGCTCCAATCTAACGAAACTATCACTGGGGAACGCACTATCAACAATAATTGATGCAATTGAGCATTGAAGCAAAAACGGCCAAATTACGCGAAAAGACACAATAAAATGATTTCTCAGCACGACAACGCTCGGCCACATGTTGCGAAACCGGTCACGAAAACATTAGAAGCGCTTAGATGGGATGTCCTATCACCCGCCGTATTCTCCAGATATTGCTCCTTCTGATTACCAGCTATTTTGATCGATGACTTATGGCTTGTTTGAGCAGCGCTTCCATTCTTATAAAGATACCAAAAATGAGTCGCTTCATTGATAATCTCAAAGTGTCGTTCTTTCGAATCGTGGATCTATCTATTATTAGAAAAATGGGAAAAAGTAATGGCTAACGATGGACAATATTTTGTATGATTAATTTATAACCATTTTTTCACAATAAAGCCGTATTTTTACCAACAAATCCCTTAAAATTAATGCACATTCCCAATATATTAATAGTATTGTATATTGTATATTAATAGTATTGTAAGTAAAAAATAGTATTGTTTGTGTCTGCATTATACCATATACATATATCTAATTTGCGAGATATGACACAGAAAGATTTTATTTTAAGAAATTAAATATATACTGAGAAAGATTATATCATGTAATCTTTTTTCCACAAGGATATTTATTATAGAATCTCATGTGATCTCATCACTACATGTTATACATAGAGAGTTAGTTACGTGTGAACTGTGAATGCAATGAAAAAAGGCGCCGTGATTTAGACAGCCAATTAGACGTTAATGTTTCATCTCTTCTTTTTTAGAGATATGCTATAATTACAACTTTTATGTAGTTAGAAATAAAGTAATATACATTTACGATAAAAGTAACTAATGAAATCGTTACCGTTATCTCAAATATGTAATTGCGTTTACCATGACGTTTAACATTACTCAGAAGAAAATGTAACATCGTTATCGAAAAAAGTAACTTGTAACGGTAACGACATTACGCGTTACTTGCCAATCCTGCTGTACACTATGTGCTAACCATCTAAGTTCTTCCGCGAATTACATGATGCAGTCTATAGCGGTGAAAGCATTAAATAGATAATGTATCGTCGTAAGAATAATGCATGTAATATCTGATGATGAATGACACTCTTGTAATGATGATATGTGTATATAGCCGATATTCCTATTCATCTTTTTCGATGCGCTATTCTAGGTCAACGTAAACTACGATCGGGATGCGCTTTTTCCTGCAATGGTTGCCGAAGCTCAACCACTTGTCTTCGGTAGTTGATCGCACAATCGTTCAATTTTCCACAGTCTTCACTGTGGATCTTCAATTTAGCGCTCGAGTTGAAGTGGTGTAGACACTGAAAAAAAACCGCATACTTCTTCTTCTTCTTATTATTATTATATGAAAAAATTTTCACGTATCTATTGCAGAAATATTTCTTATATTCTTTTCTGCTAAATTGAGCGCTAACGAGACGGAATAGATTTTTAATAAGCGCAAAATATCCGCCTTGTCATTCTCCACGTACAAGAGGTATTCGTGCTTACTCGTCTTTCCATCGGTGAGTCGCATCGGCACAATCTTCTTCTCAATGATGTAGACGTTGATGGATATGTCGTTCAAAGTTTCAAATTTTTTAATTTGGCTCAACGTTATTGGAAATTCGATGAGATTTAGAACCGATATATAAGGATGGCAGAGGATTCTTGGTATGTATGACTTTTAGCCGATGTAGAGCGGCAACAACAGATCACGCAAATGTCCGCGGTATGCACATTTGATTACCATTCTCTTTAGCAGAGCTGGGTAATATTTAAAATATATTTAAAATGGCATTTTGCATTTTCCATTTTAAATGATTTTTGGAAAATCATTTTCATTTTACATTTAAAATGGAATAATGTCTATCATTTAACTATTTATAAAATAGGTAAATGATTTTTTTACAAATTTTTCTTAGAATCATTGATGTATAAGAAGTTTCATAATTGGCCAAAAATTTTTATGAATATTCAAATAAACTGCAAATTAAACTGTAAAAAGAAAATTAATTCCAGCGTGTCCGTAAATATCTTAATAAAAATCTTAATAAAAATGAATATTCCAGCTCTTTATGTAAAATACTATATAGATTTCTAAAAATGTATTATTCTTGACATGATTCTAATTTTGATCGTACGCTTCTCGTATTAATTTGATTTATTCAAGTAAACGGTCCCATTTTCAAATCATATAATATTAAAAAATAAAAAACGGGCAATTAAAAGCCTTAAAACGTGGTAATTGGTGCGCATATAAATATATTTTGACAATGTTTACTGATCTATCATATAAAATAAAATAAATAACTGAACGTTCGGCTGTATTCATAAGCCATCTTCAGCAGTCCCCAATCAGAAAAATTATTCACATTCACATGTTCAACCGTGTAGTAGCAATAAGTAAGTCTATACAGCTTCCCATGTCCGAGGTAACCGGTGTAAGTAACCGTCAATTAGTTGATAAACTAAGAGCTAAATCAAACATAATTATTAACAAGAACGTTACTGGAATAAAGGATAAAAACTGTAAAGAGACTTACCTACTACAACCCATAACACTGTACAATATTATAATAAAACATAAATTAAAATCACAAAAAGATAAAATAAAATAATTTCTTAAAAGTGGCATAGAAAAGTCAAAGAAAAGTCGACTGAGATAAGAGAATATTGAGAAGTAAACATTCTAAGAAAGGAAAGAAATAAAATGTCAAAAGTCATCGAATTGAAAAATAATCTAGATAGTTTAAGTATTCCAATTAAAATTTATTGATTATGTTCGTGTAAGTATAGTGTAAGAACTCACTGTCTGATTTCGAATTTATTTTTCTGAATTTTAATATGAAGCATTTCAGATACTAACCTTTTCCCAATATATCTCTCATTATTCCAAAATTATTCCAAAATTTTAGTATTACTCCAATTAAACTCATATTCGGATTGCAATCTATGTTCAGAAATGACAGACAAGTTATCGCTCTTTTTATTGATGTTATTTTTATGTTCATTAATTTTAGTCTTTAATTTTCGGCCTGTCTGTCCAACATAAGAAGCATTGCAATTTTTACACTTAATTTTGTAAACTATATTTTGCTAGAATCGTAAGAAAGAGACATTTTTTGTGCTTTAATAATTCTGTCAAGTTTGTTCAAACTGAAGAAAGACAATTTAACATTATGATTTTTAACAATGCTCTTGAATTTGTTATAAATATAAGACAAAAAAGGAATGATAAACCACGAAGTTGTTTTATTGTCGATGTTAGTGTTTTCTCAATTTGTTTAAGAGTCTTACGTTTTAAAAAAGACCTTAATCGTAAATTAATCGTTTCAAAAATAAAATTAATAGTAGTCATTGTCCAGAAAAATCTTAATAATAAAATTAAAATTATCCCTATGTTATTTTGGATGAGATACCATAGTAAAAAAGCTCTGTCCACTATGCTCATAAGAACACTTCTCTTTTGAGGATGAAGAGACAAAAAACTAAGATATCTCCCCGAAAAAGTTAATTTATGATAAATATTAAATTCTAATTTTTCGTTCGCTTAATAATAATCACATTCAAAAAATTCAACCAGTTACAATCAACTTCCAAACTGCAATCTTGAATGAAAATTAAATACTCCTAAAAATTTCTCAATTAGGTGATTCGGAATAGCAGTTACAATGTCGTCCACATATCTAAAATAAAAAGGTATCTCAGTTCCAAATCTCTCCAACGCTTTGCACTCTAAATCTTTCATAACCAAATCTGCAATGATGGGAGACAACGAAGAACCCATGGTGTTCCAAACTTCTGATTGTAAATATTATCATCGAAGGTAAAAAAAGTAGATTCTAATACTAATCTTAAAGCTTTAAGAAATTCATCTTTTGGTATACAATAATGACGAGTAATAAAATGCCATCTGTCTGAAATATTTTTTATAGCCAAATCTAAAGGAATGTTGTAAACAATGATATTGCATCCAGAGAAATCAATGAATAATTATTATATATAAATTAAGCCTATTAAGTTTTTCAACTAATTTAAAACTATTGTTAATATAGCTCCTTAGTTTAGGAACATTATCTTTGATAATATTATGTAAAAAAAAGGCCAATGAAGAGGACTATCAATAGATGAAATAATAATTCTCAAATATATAGATCAGTAGACATTATCAAAATATATTTGTATATGCGCACCAATTACCGCGTTTTAAGGCTCTTAATTGCCTGTTTTATGTTATTTGTTGTTAATGTTTCAAGAGTCAATTTAAATTTAGACTTGGATTAAAAAAAATTTTAAATATTTTCATCAAAAATTTATAATACTGTAGTCAAAGCTTCAAATTCCATTAAAAATGGATTTCAAACGTAAAATACTTCTAAAAAATGTATATCCTGTCGGAAAGTTTTTATGAAAACTATTTAAAACAAGATCTTAGAAATTCTTAGTTTTTCGTAGATATTCGTAGTGGGACGTAGAATAGCGTTGATTGTTTGTAAAAACCAAGAAATCCTTCGCCTTCAAATAATATCAACAATATCTACGTCTCGCTACAAATATCTACGAAAAACTAATATTTACGAATGAGAGACTTATCACTCACTTATATATGTGCATCAATGAGATAAAATTGAAAAAGAATAATTCGAATTTAATATTATATATATAATGGGAAAATAATAAGAATTCTTTAAATTTCTTTATTTTATATACATTATTATATAAAAAAATCTTCAATTTAATTTTTTTAATGTGAACATGTATGATTCTATTAATAAAGTTGTATTGTTAATTTCACACATGAAATGCATAACAGTATAAGCATATCAGACTGCTGGACCAATGAGCATCTTATAAATCAATATGGCGATATTATACTGGATGCTTATTGGTCCAGCGATCTTATGTTATGTTTATGCTCTAATATGCATTTTATATATGAAGCTCTTTATTAATCTATCTCCTATAATGATAAACGTAGTATGAGAACGAGAAAGATATTGAAAATTTTGAGGAAGAATCCGTTCCATCTCCAACTCTTTCAATAGAATCAACATTGAAAACCCAATCACTGAACATAACGTTTAAAAGGTCGAAATCATTTCATGGTATGTTATTAAATGGAAAATTTCTTTTTAAATCATTTATATGAACAAGTTGTTTTGAATGTAAAATTTTTTAAGTATTCTAATTAAAATATATCACGACATTTTATTTCCGTCAATTAGAAGTATATATTAGGTGTACAACTTTGCTTCCGCCGTTTTCCTATAAATGGCTTTAGCGGTAAGTGGTGATCGAAATAAATAAATCATAGACGTCATACAATAAACTTGGGCATCTGTCAACATAACCCCATAGAAACATTAGTCGATTTGTGTCTGCATCATAAAGTTA
>Ga0157363_1007142_pt1 | contig 10564 bp, 9 predicted proteins | sample AttsexASBM1_FD_111477 | JGI IMG/M metagenome (GOLD analysis project Ga0157363, IMG submission 111477) | Fungus gardens microbial communities from leaf cutter ant in Ribeirão Preto, State of São Paulo, Brazil - Atta sexdens ASBM1 | ecosystem: Host-associated > Fungi > Mycelium > Unclassified ...
AGTTGTTCACCACGATATGGTTCATGTTGGCAATCTGCTGCGCGGTCAGATCCGCGCCGCCTGCGGCAATCTTCTCTTTGTACTGGTTAGCCATGAAGAAGAAGCCTTCCAGCTGCGGGTTGGCGCTGAACAGCTTCAGGCCAAGCGCCCAGGTGGTGCAGAGCAGCAGCCACAGCGCAGGAACAACCGTTACCCAGATGTATTTGGTGCGTTTCATCTTCACGAGGACCACGGTACCGAGCACCAGAGCAACGGCTGCGAGCATCTGGTTAGAGATACCGAACAGCGGCCACAGGCTCTTCACGCCGCCCAGCGGGTCAACAACGCCCTGATACAGCAGGTAGCCCCACAGGCCGACGCAGCCCGCAGTACCCAGAATACCGGCGACCAGTGAATCAGTTTTCTTCAGGAACGGCACGAAGTTACCGAGCAAATCTTGCAGCATGAAGCGGCCCGCACGGGTACCGGCGTCCAGCGCGGTCAGGATGAACAGCGCTTCGAACAGAATACCGAAGTGGTACCAGAAGCCCATGTCCGCCCACGGCAGCACCTTGTGGAACACGTGTGCGATACCGACGGCCAGCGTAGGAGCACCACCTGCGCGGTTCAGCACGGACGGTTCGCCGATGTCTTTCGCGGTCTGCATGATCTGCTCAGGCGAAATCACGAAGCCCCAGGAGCTGACGGTCGCCGCCGCATGTGCGCTCGCGTCCTTCAGCTGCGCCATAATCAGCGCCGCGTTGTCACCGCCCATCTCGTGCAGGTTTGGCATGGTAATGCCCAGGCCCGCAGGCGGGGTGTTCATCGCGAAGTACAGGCCCGGCTCGATGATGGAGGCTGCAACCAGCGCCATGATCGCCACGAAGGACTCCATCAGCATTGCGCCGTAGCCGATCAGACGCGCGTCTTTCTCGTTCGCCAGCAGCTTAGGCGTGGTACCGGACGCAATCAGGGCGTGGAAGCCAGAGACCGCGCCGCAGGCGATGGTGATAAACAGGAACGGGAACAGGGCGCCTTTCCACAGCGGGCCGGTGCCGTCGATGTACTGCGTTACCGCAGGCATTTTCAGATCCGGGTTAATCACCAGGATGCCGATCGCCAGACCGACGATAACGCCGATTTTAAGGAAGGTCGCCAGGTAGTCGCGCGGGGCCAGAATCAGCCACACCGGCAGCAGCGCGGAGATAAACGCATAGCCAATCAGCGCGAAGGTGATGGTGGTGTCCTTGAAGGTCAGCGCCGGGCCCCAGTACGGGTCGTGCGCAATCACGCCGCCGAAGTAGATGGAGGCAACCAGCAGCACGATACCGATGACCGACACTTCACCCACGCGGCCCGGACGGATAAAGCGGAAGTAGATACCCATGAACAGCGCAATCGGCACGGTTGAGCAGACGGTGAAGACACCCCACGGGCTTTCGGCCAGCGCTTTCACCACGATCAGGGCCAGCACCGCGAGGATGATGATCATAATCAGGAAGCAGCCGAACAGCGCGATGGTACCCGGCACGCGGCCCATCTCTTCTTTGACCATCTCACCCAGAGAGGCGCCGTTACGGCGGGAAGAGATAAACAGCACCATAAAGTCCTGCACCGCACCCGCCAGCACCACGCCGGCCAGCAGCCACAGCGTACCCGGCAGGTAGCCCATCTGCGCGGCCAGCACCGGGCCGACCAGCGGGCCAGCGCCTGCGATCGCGGCAAAGTGGTGGCCAAACAGTACGTAGCGGTTGGTTGGCACGTAGTTCAGGCCGTCATTGTTAATGACCGCCGGGGTGGCGCGCGTCGGATCGAGCTTCATGACCTTCTGCGCGATGTACAGGCTGTAGTAGCGATAAGCCACAAGGTAGACGGAAACCGACGCGACCACGATCCACAGGGCGCTTACGTGTTCGCCCCGGCGTAATGCGACAACCGCCAGACAGAAGGCGCCGAGGATCCCGAGTAATGCCCAGGGCACGTGCTTCAGTAGTTTTTTAGTATCCATAATAGACCTGGTTTTTTATGTAAGAAAAAGGGGTCAGGGTTTGTTGTGAGGAGGTATTGATTAATGCTGGGGGGATCGTGCCAGATCTTTGCGCGCGTAAAGTACGGTAAATGGGTGAGTGGTTGAAAGCGATGCGTGAGCGGTTAAAAGCGAGGGCGAGTGGTTAAGGCTCGCCGCCAGCGGAGGGAAATATGTGATTGAGATCACTAAGGATAATCTACTCTTGCGCGGCTTCGCCGTTAACCTCAGGACAATGCGTGCAGCGATTTTGCTGATAGGCCGGAAGCAGCTGATACTGCCCTTTGCCGTCGTGTTCGATAATCGGGGAGAGCGCCTGTAAATCGCGGTACACCGTACGTTCGGTAATGCCAAATTTTTGCATCAGATCGCTACGAGTAACGTTTCCGTCGCGGTGCAGGGCAATAATAATGTCAACCAGACGTTCAGCCGAGCGGCTACGGGATGAAGGAGCCATAAGACTTTCCAGCGTTAAGGGGGCGGCTGGCGATAAGCGCCTGCCGCCCCGGAAAATTTATCTTATGGATAGTTAACGGCGTACTTTTGCGGAAACCTTAGCGTTTTTTTACGCCGGGGGATTAAATCGCAGCCTCCATCTCCATGACGACCGGGTGAAAACGGCGTTTAAAATAGATCAGGCCGTGCCCCTCTTCACTGAGGATGATGTTTTTAATTTCAACAAGATAGACGAGATGCGTGCCGATGGCCTGCACCTGACTTATCTCGCCCTCCAGGCTTGCCAGCGCGCCTTTCAGCACCGGCTGCGCCAGCGGCCCTTTCTGCCAGCAGGAGAGGGTAAACCGCTCCTCCATGGCCATGCCGGTCATTCCCGCGAAGTGGCGGGCCATGATCTCCTGCTCGTGGTTCAGCACGTTCACGCACAGCCTGCCGTTGCCCTGAAAGACCGGATTCATGGCGCTGTTGGCGTTGATGCAGACCATCAGCGAAGGCGGCGTATCCGTTACCGAGCAGACGGCGGTGGCGGTGATGCCGCATCGACCGGCCTCGCCCTCGGTGGTGACAATGTTGACTGCGGCAGACAGGCTGCTCATCGCGTCGCGAAAGCGCAGGCGTTGTTCATCTGATTGCATTGAAACCTCCCGCTGCGCTATTTCAGCAGCTTGTCGAGCATGTTGATATCGGCGTTGTTGTGCAGGTGCGGTACCGTCCAGCCGTGCTGGTCGTACTCGGACATGCAGCGGTCGACCATCGCCATCATTTTGTCCATGTTGCCGGAGCTTTGCGCCTGGCGCAGGCACTGCAGGCGGATCTCATCCTGACTGCCAGAGTAGTTGATTTCGTACAGCTCGTGACGACCGCCAAACTCGCTGCCGATGGCGTCCCACATCAGTTTCAAAATCTTGATGCGTTCGACGTGATCCATACCGTTGGAGCCGCGCACGTACTTCGCCAGATACTGGTCGATCTGCGGGTTGTTCAGGTCGCGGGCGCTGGACGGCAGGTAAATCAGCCCGGAGGTGACGTTACGCTCGATGATGTTCTTGATCTTGGCGTAGGCCATCGGGGCCATCACGCGGTAGGTTTGCAGCGCGGCGTGATCCGGCAGGTACGCGCCGTTGACCCACGGCGTGGCTTCGGAACACATGGAGTCGCTCAGCGCCCAGAACATGTTGCGCCAGGCCACCACTTCGCCGAGATCGGCCTGCACGCCGCGGAACTCCAGGGTACCGGTGCACTCGAGCGATTTCTTCAGCAGGGCGGTGATGAAGTCGAGCTTCACCGCCAGGCGCACGCAGGCCTGCAGCGGATACATGCGGGCAAAGCCGCCCTCCATCGTCCAGCGACGGCAGCGGTCGAAATCGCGGTAGATCAGCACGTTTTCCCACGGGATCAGCACGTGGTCCATCACCAGGATCGCGTCGTTCTCGTCAAAGCGGCTGGAGAGCGGGTAGTCGTACGGGGATCCCGTTGCGCCTGCCACCATCTCGTAAGAGGCGCGGGAGATCAGCTTCACGCCTTCGGCATCCATCGGCGCGACGAACATCAGCGCGAAGTCCGGGTTTTCGCCCATCACCTGCGCGGAGCCGAAGCCGATCATGTTGTAGTGGGTCAGCGCCGAGTTGGTTGCCACCACTTTCGCGCCGCTGACGATGATCCCGGCGTCGGTCTCTTTCTCCAGCTTGATGTAGACGTCTTTCACCTCGTCCGCCGGCTTGTGGCGGTCGATCGGCGGGTTAACGATGGCGTGGTTGAAGTACAGGCCGGTTTCCTGAATGCGGGTGTACCAGCTGCGGGCGTTCTGCTCGAACTGGCCGTAGAAGGCCGGGTTGGCGCCGAGCGCGCAGCCGAACGCGGCCTTGTAGTCCGGCGTGCGGCCCATCCAGCCGTAGCTCAGGCGCGACCACTCGGCGATGGCGTCGCGCTGCTGGCGCAGGTCGTCTGCGCTTTTCGCCACGCGGAAGAACTTGTGGGTATAGCCGCCGCTGCCGGTGTCGGTGCCCCAGCAGAGGGTATCCTGCATGTCCGGCTTGTGCAGCGCGTCGTACATCTGCGCGATAGAGGCCGCCGCGTTGCGAAACGCCGGATGGGTGGTGACGTCTTTGACGCGCTCGCCGTAGATATAAATCTCACGACCGTCCTGCAGGCTCTTTAAATACTCTTCGCCGGTTAACGGACGTTTGGCATCAGCGCGGAAATCTTCAGGCTTCATAGGGACCTCGTATCGGAATAGGATTGTTAAATTTATGTTTTGTTTTTGTTGTTTAATTGAAGCGTGAGAGGGGCGTAACGTGAAGGGACGATTGGGACAACGGCGGGTACTTTTCGGGCGGGATTGGGATTTGTGATCGTTGTCCCCTCACCCCGGCCCTCTCCCCAAAGGGGCGAGGGTGTAATCGTTCCCTCTCCCCTATGGGGAGAGGGTTAGGGTGAGGGGTAAGGTTTCACCGGTACTTTCTGCGCCCGATACGCGCTCGGCGAACATCCCACTAAGCGGTTAAAAAACCGGGCAAAATAGGCCGGATCCTTAAACCCCAGCTGCCAGGCAATCTCGCTCACCGCGCCGTCGGAGAAGAGCAGCAGCCGCCTGGCTTCCCGCAGCTGGCGGTCGAAGATCAGCCGCTTCGGCGGGCGGTTGGCGAAGCGGCGGCAGATATCGGTCAGGCGGGATTCGGTCAGGTGCAGCTCGCTGGCGTATTCCGGCACCGTCCAGTGCTGGTGGTAGTGGGCATCTATCAGCTGGGTAAAGCGCTGGAACAGCTTCAGCTCGCCGCGCATGCCGCCGGAAGCGTGGTCGTCGAGCTTCGCGTTGCGCAGCAGCAGGGTGAAGACCGCCTGCGCCAGCAGGACCAGCGTGTGCTCGCGCCCCGGCAGCTGTTCCGTGGATTCCCGGGCAATCAGCTGCCAGTAGTGCTTCAGCGCCGCCAGCTCGTCCGGCCTGTCGGCCAGCGAGAGGCAGATCCCCGGCAGGCCAAACGCTTCCCGCGTACCGGGGTAGAGTACCTCCAGCAGCGGCCAGATGAGATCCTCGCGCACCGTCAGCACGTGTCCGTCGCTGTCGGATTCGGTAATAAACGCGTGCGGCACCGACGGCGGCGTGAGGACGAACAGCGGGGCCTGCACCGAGTAGCGGTGATCGTCGAGCTGGAGTTCAATCTGTCCGGTATCGAGAAAGTGCATCTGAAAATACTGGTCGTGACGATGCGCCTGCATGTCGCGGCCAAAAAAGGCCGCCATGCGGGCGAACGACTGGTAGTGCACGTCGTCGGTACCCAGACTTTCGTCGTACTCCTTGCTGATATCAATGTTGGCGATGGGGCTCTGGCACATGATCGTTCCTCTGTTGATCCCGCTGCGTCATCGGAATGCGCGTCAGCACCAGCGCGCCGACCACCAGCAGTCCGGCCACAAACCACAGTCCGGAGCTAAAGCTGCCGGTCGCGTCGCGCAGGATCCCAATCAGCAATGGGCTGACGGCGGATCCGACGTTGCCGATGGCGTTGATCACCGCCAGCGCCACCGCGCGGGACTGCAGGCTAATCACCCGATCCGGCGTCGTCCAGAATATGGCCATGGCGGTAAAGGATCCGGTTGAGGCCATAATGATGCCAAGCAGCTGGATCAGGCTGTGATCGGTGGCCGAGGCCAGCATCCATCCCGCCGCCGCGAACAGGTACGGCAGGATGGTGTGCTTTTTTCGCTCTTTCAGCCTGTCGGAGCGGCGGCTCCACCAGATCATCCCGAGAATGGTGCAAAACTGCGGGATCGCCGCCAGCAGGCCGATGACGATATTGCTGCTCCCCGTGTTAAAGCTTTGCAGGATCTGCGGCGTCCAGATGTTGATGGCGCTGAGCGTGTTGGTCAGGCAGAAGTAGGCCAGCGTGTAGAGCAGCACCGCCGGGGTCAGCACTTCGCGCAGCGTCGAACGCGGCGTGACGGATTGGGCAATGGCGACCTCCTGCTCGCGGGCGATCATGGTTTTCAGCGCCTGCTTTTCGTCGTCGTCCAGCCAGGTAGCCTGATCCGGCGTGTCGTTGAGGTAAAACCACGTCACCACGCCCAGCACCACGGAGGGCAGCCCCTCCAGCAGGAACAGCCACTGCCAGCCCTTCAGGTTCCACAGCCCGTCCATCGCCAGAATGTGCCCGGAGAGGATCGAGCCGAGCATCATGGTCACCGGCATGGCGATCATAAACAGCGCGTTGGCGCGGGCGCGGTGATAGGCCGGGAACCACCAGGTGAGGTAGACCAGGATCCCCGGCAGGAAGCCCGCTTCGGCAATGCCCACCAGCATGCGTAAAACATAGAGCGTGTGCGGGCTGGTGGCGAACATGGTGCAGGTGGAGGCGATGCCCCACACCACCATGATCCCGGCGATCCAGCGCCGCGCGCCGATCTTCGCCAGCATGATGTTGCTCGGGATCCCGCACAGCACGTAGGTGACGTAAAACAGCGTTGCCGCCAGGCCAAACATGGTAGAGGTGAGACCCAGATCCTTGCCCATCGTCAGCCCGGCAAAGCCGATGTTGATGCGGTCGAGAAACGAAAAGACAAACAGGATAAAGAGAAACACGATCAGCCGACGGAACAGCTTGCTGATAACGCGATGTTCAATAGCTTTCTGATCTTGCAGGGTTGAGGTCGTCATGCTGCGCTCCAGATCTTACGTTTAGTAGACGGATTTATTGTTATTCACTGACGTAGCCGGCTTTTCGATAAAGCGCGCTGCCAGCGCTTCGGCGCCGCGGGCGAGCAGGGTGGTGTCGACGCCGACGGCGACAAACAGCGCGCCGAGTTCAAGGTAGCGTTTCGCCAGCGGCTCGTTCGCCATCAGGATGCCGGGCGCTTTACCGGCGGCGCGTATCTGCGCGATCGCCTGCTCAATGGCGGCCTGCACCTCCGGGTGCTGCGGATTGCCGGCAAAGCCCATGTCGGCGCTCAGATCCGCCGGGCCGATAAACACGCCGTCGACGCCTTCCACGTCCAGGATCTGCGGCAGGTTTTTTAGCGCTTCGCGGGTTTCAATTTGCACCAGCACGCACATGGCGTCGTTGGCCTGTTGGAGGTAGTCCGGAATGCGGTTCCAGCGCGAGGCGCGCGCCAGGGCGCTGCCGACGCCGCGAATGCCCGCAGGCGGGTAGCGGGTGGAACGTACCGCCAGCCGCGCTTCGTCGGCGTTTTGCACCATCGGCACCAGCAGGGTTTGCGCCCCCACGTCCAGCAGCTGTTTGATCTGCACCGGGTCGTTCCACGACGGGCGCACCACCGGCTGGCTGGGATAAGGCGCGATGGCCTGTAATTGGGTTAACACGGTCTGCACGCTGTTCGGCGCGTGCTCGCCGTCGATCAGCAGCCAGTCGAAGCCTGCTCCGGCCAGCAGCTCGGCGCTGTAGCTGCTGGTCAGCCCCAGCCACAAACCGATTTGCGGGCGGCCCGCCTGCAGCGCCGCTTTGAATGCGTTTTGCATGGTCCTCTCCTAAACAAAGCGGCAGCTGATGGAGCCCATGCTGCCGTAGTCGACGTGGAAGGTGTCGCCTCTGCTGGCGGGCACCGGGCGGGTAAAGGAGCCGCCGAGAATGATCTGCCCCGGCTCAAGCTGCACGTCGTACGGCGCCAGCTTGTTCGCCAGCCACGCCACGCCGTTCGCCGGGTGGTTAAGCACGCCTGCGGCAACGCCGGTCTCTTCAATCACGCCGTTGCGGTAGAGCAGGGCGGAGATCCAGCGCAGGTCCAGCGCGTCGGGCTTAATCGGGCGGCCGCCGAGGATCACCCCCGCGTTGGCGGCGTTATCGGAGATGGTGTCGAACACCTTGCGCGGGCGCTGGGTTTCCGGATCGACGTTGTGGCAGCGGGCGTCGATCAGCTCCAGTGCGGGGATGACGTAGTCCGTAGCGTTGTAGACGTCGAAAATGGTGCAGTTCGGGCCGCGCAGCGGTTTTGCCAGCACGAAGGCCAGCTCTACTTCGATGCGCGGAACGATAAAGCGATCGACGGGGATGTCGCTGCCGTCGTGGAAGAACATGTCGTCCAGCAGCGCGCCGTAGTCCGGCTCGCTGATCTGGGAGCTGGCCTGCATCGCTTTCGAGGTGAGGCCGATCTTGTGGCCCTTCAGCACGCGGCCTTCGGCGATCTTCAGGCTGACCCATTCGCGCTGGACGGCGTAGGCGTCTTCAATGGTGATCTCCGGGTAGTCCATCGAGATCGCGCGGATCTGCTCCCGGGACTGTTCCGCCTGATGCAGGCGATGGGCGATCAGGGTATGGGTGTGTTTGTCGAGCATGGCGATATCCTGTTTTATGTTTTTTCTCCCTCTCTCCGCGGGAGAGGGGCGGGGTGAGGGCATCAGGCCGCAGAGATTTCCCCTCACCCTAACCCTCTCCCAAGGGGAGAGGGGACAGTCCGTGCGGTATTACTTAAACAATGCGTGCACGTTGTTTTGTTTGTAGTTCAGCGTCGGATCAAGTTCTTCCATGGCGAAAGAGAGCGCCAGATAGCGGCTCTCCATCAGCTCCGCGAAGTGCGTTTTGATCAGCGCAAACAGCATTTCACCGACCTCTTCCCGGCTCTCCAGGCTGCGCCCGGCACCAATCTTCAGCGTCATATGCACAAAGGCGTAATCGTGCCTGCCGTCGGCCATCTGCCAGGTGTCCAGCCAGTGGGCGCGGCTGCGGATACCGCCGATGGGGAAGATGCCCGTGGCGGCGAGCGCCTCGTTGACTTTGGCGAACAGCCCCGGCATGTCGGCCTGCTCGCGGATGTTGTCGGTACATTCAGCAATAAAGTGCGGCACGGTAGCTCCTTACGCGGGGAGGGGGAAAACGGCGTTGACCTGGCCGGTGCCGGAGCTGGCGAACAGCTCGGTGAGGAACTCCACCTTGCCGTCGTACTGGTCCCAACCGAGCATCCCCAGCAGCATCACCGTGTCGTGCATGTTGCCCTCGCCGTAGCAGTAGTCGGCATACTCCGGCAGCATGCTGCAAAACTCTTTGAACTGGCCCTCGCGCCACAGCTTCACCACGCGTTCGTCCATCTGACGGTCAAACTCGCGGGTGTAGCTGTTCATCCCTTCCTCGGCGCGCTGGTCGTCGATAAAGCGGTGCGACAGCGAGCCGCTGGCGAGCACCGCCACGGTGCCGTCGTATTTTTCGATCGCGCTGACGATGGCCTCGCCCAGCCTGCGGCTGTCGGCAAAGTCGTGAACCGTGCAGAACGCCGAGATGGAGATCACCTTGAAGTGCTTATCCGCATTCATGTAGCGCATCGGCACCAGCGTGCCGTACTCCAGCTTGAGGCTCGGGATGTTGTGCGCTTTAGCGCGCACGCCGAGCTTCACCGCCTCGTCGGCGATCAGCTGGCCGAGTTCCGGGTTGCCTTCGTAGTCGTAGGTCATGTCGCGGATAAAGTGCGGCAGCTCGTTGCTGGTGTAGACGCCCGCAAAATGGTCCGCACAGTTGATGTGGTACGCGCTGTTCACCAGCCAGTGGGTGTCGAACACGATGATGGTGTCCACGCCCAGCTCGCGGCAGCGCTTGCTGATCTCTTTATGCCCGTCGATGGCCGACTGGCGGCAGCCGTGGTTTTTCCCCGGCAGCTCGGAGAGGTACATCGACGGAACGTGCGTGATTTTTGCCGCTAACGCTAATTTACCCATGATCAGACTCCCCACTTTGGAATCGGATGGTCGCCCATGGAGATGCAAACGTTCTTCATCTCCGCGAACACCTCGAAGCTGTACTCGCCGCCCTCGCGGCCGGTGCCGGAGGCCTTCACGCCGCCAAACGGCTGGCGCAGGTCGCGCACGTTCTGGGTGTTGACGAACACCATGCCCGCCTCGATGCTGCGCGCCAGGCGCAGCACCTTGCTGACGTCCTGGGTCCAGATATAGGACGCCAGGCCGTACTCGACGTCGTTGGCCAGGCGCAGGCCTTCCGCTTCGTCCTTAAACGGCAGCAGGCAGGCCACCGGCCCGAAGATCTCCTCCTGCGCCACGCGCATGCGGTTGTCGACGTCCGCCAGCACGGTTGGTCGCAGGAAGTTGCCGCCCTTCAGGTGCGCAGGCAGGTCGGTCGGTTTGTCCGGGCCGCCCGCCAGCAGGGTTGC
>Ga0157363_1007143_pt1 | contig 10564 bp, 3 predicted proteins | sample AttsexASBM1_FD_111477 | JGI IMG/M metagenome (GOLD analysis project Ga0157363, IMG submission 111477) | Fungus gardens microbial communities from leaf cutter ant in Ribeirão Preto, State of São Paulo, Brazil - Atta sexdens ASBM1 | ecosystem: Host-associated > Fungi > Mycelium > Unclassified ...
ATTTTATGAACAATTTATTTGATTTATAGAACGAAACGAAATATTCTTGGAAGTTTAAATCCTTTCACATCTAAATTACTCTAATCTATCAAAACTTGAATTTTAATTGAAAATTCCAATTATACTTCAAATAAAAGTTTTTGTAAAACAATAAGTAACAAGGTTTGGATTTTGATTGCTTAAAGCCTAATGCATAATAAAAAGCACACAATATAAATAAGGAGTAACAAATTTCAACTTACTAGAAACTATGTGTCAGATTGAAATCAGGGTTAGAAAGTAACTTCTTATTATTATTTGTGATGAAATTATAATTAAAATCATTCAAAATCAATTTTTTCAGTAAAAAGTTATTAATAATTAAAATTTCGATGACAGTCGGCTCAGGCAGTTTGAATATGATAATATTTTAATTAAAGATGTGCAAAAAAAATCGAATTGTTTTGGAATGTGCAAACAAAAATTAAATTTAGAAGTATGTTTAATATTTATACTTTAAATAAATTATATACATATGAAAGTTGTATGAATAAGGTAATATTTTTGTTTAATAACACATTTTTGTAATTTATTTATTTTATTTGTTATTATTTTTATTATTAAAAATTAAAATTTTAAAAATAATTAAAAAATTTACATTTTTCTTTTATAAGTACTTTAAATATTTAAAATATTTAATTTATGCAAAATTTCATTGCGATTCACTGATTAGTTACAAAAATCTAGAACAAATAATTTTATTTATTTACTGGATGATTAGTTCATGCATCGCAATGTAATTCTATGTAAATAATTTTGAATACATAATGTACTTATATTAAAAAATTGAGGTTTTTTTATCATTTATTTTACAATATATTTCCACATTTATTTCCACATATTTTTATTAAAGCATTAAAGATTAAAAATTATTTTATTAAAAATTAAAAAAATACTATTATTTATTAAAATAACTTATGATTCAGATAGTAAATCATCACCAAATTTGTCGTATTATTTTTAAACGTGATTTAGAATAATTTATAATTTTTTCATAATTTTGTTATCATTTTAAAAATATGTATAAAACATCCTTAAATAACTTTTTTACCAAAAGTGTGTAAATAAAAATTCGAAATGTGCATACATGTGCATACGATGAGCAATGGAATGAGCCATAGAAAGTTAATTATTTTAAAAATTGGGGGGAAGGAGGGCAACTTCATATGAGTGAAAAGACTATCACTTATAAAATGTCTTACCTTATAACAAAGCTTATATGAATGCACCTAAATTATTGACAATCTCGATGCTTCTCATAATACTCTAAATAAATATCGATGGATCGAAAGCGCCTTAAAATGCCGGTACACATAAAAGACAAAACTGTAACTTTTAATATTTCGGAACGGTAACGTTCCATAATTGTAAGTCATCCGCCGAAATTTCTCGTAAAGTACGAAAAAAGTCGTTTGGCGCATTAATAAAATATGACTGCACTGTAATGAGAGTGTAATTTCATGCTATAATTGCAGTCATAACAAATATAACGAAACAATTCCGATATATTCATTATTATTTTATTCTTTCAGCTTATAAATAAATTATTTATACATAAAAATTATGTAATTATATGTATATAATCGTGTTAAATAAATGTATTAAATAATTGTATTAAATAAAAATATGTTAAATAATTATGTATAAAAATTATATAATAATTATATAATAATGTATATAATTATATGTATAATATATAAAAATTGATTTTTCATCTTAATTTTCTTAAAAAAAAAAAAGATTCTTGATTCGCACATTACAGACTTTCTAATAAAAATCTGGACAAAAGCATCAATTTTATAGGAAGGGTAATTTTAACAAAAATCGATGAGAGGACATATATTTTCTTTTTCTTTCTCATTCTATTCTAATTTTTTCTTATTCGTTTCTCTCTCTCTCTCTCTCTCTCTCTCTCTCAGGAATTATTAAAAAAACATGGCGGACCAATCAAAAATTGCTTTCTCATGTTCAGATTCTTATTAGAGGGTCTCTACCCTACATTAGACATGATACTTGACGAAAAATTTGTCGAGGGACCTCCAAATTAAGCCCACCCACGGACGTGTTACAGTGACACGTCATTTATGAGCTCCCCGGCGTTGCTAAGATTTCAAAATAATTACAATGTGCCCCCCAATAATTTCATGGGCGTTTTAACAACGTCTCCGATCCTTCCAATCGTGGCCGCGTGCTTATAAATATTGACATAAAATCAAATTCCATGAGCAGAGATTCATTGGCAGATGAGGCAAAAGCGTCAATATTCGGGGTATAAGATCAGTTGGGCCCACCCGGCATGCAATTAGAGGTACGATTTTCATTCGTTCAACCGGCTATGCAGATGGCTGGTGCTCTTGCCGGTAGAAGAGAGAGTGAATATTGGCTTCTCGGCCACCCGGAAGATAATTAATGGGTAATCGCGCTCCTCTTTTTCGCGAATGCACTCCTGAAGTATCCCCGACAAACCGCATAAACGGTTACGCCGCCGTTTATATTTCTGAGGGATTTATCCTCTTCGGCCGAAATTAAATTTCACGTAGTCAGCGAGACGTACAAAATATTGTACGAATTTCTCTACGTTTATTGCCCAAATTTCACATGTACTCGATCCGAGGGGGTTGACGAGCACGTTCGCCAAAACGTGATAACGTGCAGACTGCTCGCCATTACACATGAATGAGAGGCCGAAAGGAAGCGCGAATTGAAAGAAAAGGAAAGAAACAGAACCGACGATATCGGTCGCGTCCAAGATTTATGCTCATTGCCGCGGCTGAATGCATCTTTAGTGGGCGGGCTTTCCAAGAGAGGTAACGGTGCAAACTCCGTTGAGTGTGCTGCGACGACGCGCAGCGTATCTTAATTTGTGGGGTTCCGTGCGAGAAATATCAGGTTTTCAAACGCCGTTCGCGTTGCGAGTCTCCTAGCAGGGTGACGTTTAGTCACGGTTGCACCGGTTGTTCCTGAGATCAACTTCGACCAACTAGTGGATCAGTGGGCGTGAAGAAACAGGCTGCGACAAACTGAAAGATATATCGCCGGAGAAATTAAAAGGTAAGCGTAACTTAAAAAAAAGTAGGAAAGTGGTTTAATAAATGAGGTCTAACGATAAATTTCATAACGATATGAATCACATATATGATACATTAATAAATGGTAATAAATGCACAAAAGTTATTCTAGAGCAATCAATGTCTCGATAAGAATTAGATATTAGATAAGGCATAGATATTCAAAGCGTTTTGCATTCAAGATACGTTCAAAGAAAAAGACATTCTAACCACTGTAGATATATTTCATATGTAGAATTTTAATGTACATAATTGAATATACTGTTATTGCTATTATAAAACAGTTTTATTCGACTATGCATCAATTTTACATATCGTTCTGTTATTTGGAAAAGACACAACTAAAAAAAAAAAAAAGAAATATACGATCTTTTAATTGTTACTGTAAATGAATTAAGTAAAGATTACTATATTAATTATTAAAAGTAAATAATCTTCATTGTCTTGTCAAGTAACACTTATGACTCTTTCAAATTTTCAAAGAGATCATAATTTATATCTTCCACAAAAAGTGACGCGTTGTGCCGTTTTTGTAAATAAAAAAAAAAAGTTAACAAAAAGAAGAGTATACAACCACAGAACAAGTTATATTTAACATGTAATCAAGTTTATAAATGATTTAGACATTTCGGCCACAATCTGATCTTCAGTAAATTTACAAATAAAACACAGAATTTACATAAATTTAATATTAAAAAAATTCAACGTCATTTATTCAGAGAACATTTATAATTAAAAGCACTTTGTAAAGCTTTTTAAAAAAAATTTTATCTTGAATTTAGTTGTGCAAGATAAATATACATCGTTAATAATGTTTCAATCTTGATAAATTATTCCCGATTTGTAATTTTGTAAAATATCAAAACTGTCACAACTTAAAAAGAATGCTTTCTAAGAAACAGAATAACAATCAAATATCATTTTTATATAATAAAATTAACAAAAGTAATATAACCAAATATCTTTTTGTTATTTTTATGAAACAAAAATGTTTCTGAGAATATATATTCTTTTTGCTGATATTATTTGATTAGTTTAATACCTTACTGTTAAGTTAAAAAAATAGTATTTTTCCTATTCTGAAAATTTTATTTTTTAGTTATGTCATTTTTTAGGGAAACGATATAAAACTATATCTGTCATTATACTTGCCACCTCTGTTTTTCTCTTGATTACAATATATTTTTTCTAAACTTTTTAACTTTTACTGTTTTGCACGACTAACTGTTCAAGAATTAAGTTGCGTTTTTGTGCTTTTAATCTTCGATTTTATTACTCACGATAAATATACTGACATTAGCATCTAGCTTTATAAATCAATGGACGTCGCGAATCATTTGAAGATGCATCTACGACACGAAAATTTACGTTCGCAGTCGCGAATAAAAGAAGCCGAGGTTCAAAGATCGGAGGATGATGGGAAAGAGTACGTAAGAAGCAGAGGGACAGCCATAAATCCCGAATAATCTACGAGATTTATGCACAATGTAACGAATCTATCGCCGTGCGTGCGCGAATCTTGCCAATTTTTATTTTTCCTCCATGTCAAGAAAGTGCGAATTCATGTCCCACATCGGTAATTCCGAGATGTTCCTCCTCTTTTTTGTATTCTTTTTCGCTTCACATCTCATAACGCCAAAACGTGGCGATTTGTCACCGTCTGTCATGGAAACGCAAGTTAACGCAAATTAACGCGATGCGATCTGCTTTCGTGTTACTTTTTTTTTAAATTTCATCTTTTCTTCTCTTTTATTCGCCCGTTTCCGCCCTTCGGTTCCTACCTCGCGCGGATCATTAATTTTCGAAACATGATTGAAGAGACGGACGACCGTCTCGTTCGGAGCAGCGGAAGGAGGATGCGCGCGTTTACCGTCGCCGAAAATTCATTACGCGCCGCTGGTTAATCTCCTCCACTTGTCCGCCTCCCTGTTGTATCTTCATTAAATCTCCACTTCGCGAGATGATGTTATCGCGACTCGTTCGACGTTGCGTTATATTACCGTGCTAACTACCCGTGTTAGCCGCGTCGATAGTCCAATTATTGTACACCTCGTATTGTAAATTTTTCTTTCTACCGAACACGCGACTATGCAATTACAGCCGTAATTGCACCGTTCCGCGAGATGTTTTCGGTGATTACATTTGCGGAATCGCGCGTGCAAATCACGCTCAGGCAAAAGGACACGACGGAAGCGCAGAAGCGAACGAAGAAGGATGTGACCGGCCTACGAGATACATAAAAAGGGAGTACCGACTGTATTTCTCGAGTGAACCACTTAAAAGAACGCGGCAGTACGAATATCCGACGGTCCAACGTCGGATTTATGTCTCAGTTAGATGAAATGTAAGAGATAAGTGAAAAATTATCCGCCCGTGCGTACACGCACGCAAGGTTTTAATTTGTGCCGGCGGTGTCCTTCCTCCGGCAATCGTCATTAACCGTTATTAAAATTTCGACTATGACGTCGCGCTTTACGGTGTTCCGTTACTGCAATCCGCGCGCTGGGCACGTTTGCAACGCTAATTATCGCATGAGATTAACGTGTAAAGACAGACAGATATTTGCAGTGATATCAATCGTTTTGTCATTTCGAAGCTTACATCTCTCTTGTATGTGATACTTTATTAATATATATGCACGGAAACGTGAAAGCATATTTTCTTGATATTAAAATGATGTTAAATCATTAAACGAATCATAAAATGCACTTGTTATGATAACGTGACGAATGCATGGAATGTATATTGTAATATATTGAAGGAATGTATATAATAAGGAGACAGTAACTGTAACAGAATCGTAGAAAGTATAAAATATAGAGACTTCATCACGTGAAACGATGTTAGATGATTGAAATAATAAATTCATATCCGCGAGAAACTCTATTCCAGAATATATTTCTTGTATTTATACTTATACGATTTTGTTTTTTAACCCAAAACTAATTAACTGTTTTATTGAACTTATTCTGAATTAAGTTCATAACTTTCTAAAAGAATAAATATCATATTAAAGAGTGAAATCTCACTCTTGAAGATTGAGACATGAGTCATTTATTTTTCAAGACTGATTCAATTTTCACTCTTTAGAGATTCCACTAAAAAAAAAAATTAGAGAATATAAAATAAGTATTTTTTATTACTTCTTTTTACGTTTGCGAGTTTGTTTCAATCAATTGAGACTCATTTACATATATGATTGAGATATTTAAGACAAAGGTTAAAGACATTTATCTATATTTTAGATCCATTACCTTAAAATGCAGCATTCACCAAATAGTAACGCAACAAAATTGTAATACGACATTAATCTGTAAAACACAAATACAGCCAATTACAATAATGCTGAAAATAATTAATATTTAGAAAATCATTACTATGCGTATCAGATTTTTATTTTTCTTTTTAATACATGTTCAATAAAAAAAATTACTTATACTTTATGGAAAGATATCCCTAAGTATAAATTTTGTATCTGTTTTTGATTAAGAAGGATAGATTTAAATTAAGAATATAAATTTGATACCTTTTTTATCTCTTGGCGTATATTTTTTTCTTTTTTTAAAAAAATTTTTTTTATACAGGGATATAAATAAACTTATCTTTTGCATTATTTATGAATATGTTATATTCGGAAACAAAAAATGTGGGTTAATAAATATATTTAAAATGAATATAATAATAAGATTATATTGACTTGTTTAATGAAACATAGAATGTAAATGCATTATAAAAACGATTTAGTAAAGTATCTAAAAATTTAGGTAGAAACAGATCTGAAAATAATTTTGTTTGATTATCAAAATAATTATGTAAAACGCTATAATTACAATAGTTGCTTCAATTGGTTATTAGAAATTTCAAATTTTTGCGACTATTGCTCATCATGTTTGAGTTTCCTATAATTATTTTCATAGTGCAACTAAATTATTTTCAGATTTATATCTCAATTAACACACAATTTTTTTTTTAAATAGATTTTTTTAAATAGATTTTTTAAAAATAGATTTTTAATATTTATTTAATGTTAAAATTATTAAATATTTACTTAATATTAAAAATAACATTTATTTAATATATTAATACATATTTAATATTGAAAATATATTTTAAAAACATTGTCTGCTGATGGGAATCCAGCTAAATTCTTAGATTTCTTTAGTAAAATCGTTTTTTCTGTATGCAAATATCTTTTTCATGCATCTCAAAGTATATCGGACAACCGGAAACAGCCTCACAAATGATCGCGTTTTCCACGTATTAACATACAACTTGACACGAACATAGCGCGCGGGAATTATGCAACGTTAGCCGGAGGTTGCTACACAATGATCCTCGGCGAGAGGTATTCGATACCACCGGGAGGAATAGTACTTAAAGACAGGCTACAGTTAGGTAACATGTGGCGAAGCGACCATCTGTCTAGGAAGCGAACGCGGCGGGTGTTGCGGCGAGGAACAACGACACATCTCGCCTTGACTTGCGCTCCTCTCTCCGCCGTTTCTCCTTGTGCGAGATGAGATGGACCGTTTATGCGTGACAGGCTTGACTTTGTTGAAGGCGCGCGCCTACCTCGTATGCCACGCTCGCAATGTCAAGGTGTCGTGAGGTGATTGACGGAAAACCGCCGGTGTTACGTTCGTCACGTAACATGTCCCCACGTACGATCGCACGAAACCTGAACATTGAGAGAAAAGTATTTGGTATTTATGACTATAAATTATAATTATTATCAGGGTCAAGTACATATTTTTTTTTTATGTGAAACTTTAAATGTAATTATTACTAACAATATAACAGTAATAATCATAAAAATAGAACTCGTAATTATAATTATTTTACCATTATACAATTTTATTACTGCTATAATGTTAGTAATAGTAATTATATTTATAGTTCTATACACAAAAATATATATAGTTGGCTCCAAAAATTACTATAATTTATATAGTTACAAATATTTCGAAGCTTAAATATCAAACAGTTTTCTTTCAGAGCAAGAACATACAATTGGATAAAGTGTCTTCCAACTGTTATGTCGTTTATGGAAAATTAACTGTATTGTAACATATTTGCAGTTACACTTAAAAATATTATCAAAAAACTTTTCATAAATGACACAACTGTCGGCCGATACTTGATCTATTGATCAAATTTTTAAATTTAGAAAAATATATTTAATGATAATTTTTTGAATTTATGCGTATTAACGAATTTTAATTTAAGACTGCATTGATAAAATGTTTAATTTAAAAAAACGTGAAGATTACGAAAAGAGATTGTGATAAACATATAAGTCATCAGAGAAAAAATGATTTAGTCAAAGCTTCTTCAAAACATTTTGCAAATTGTATGTAATAATTTAACTCAATTATTGATCTATTTGCACTAAGTAAATCTTTGAAATTAATATGAGTACAGATGCAATTATTAGAATCAATATTTAATTTAATGTATAATGTTAATTTAAAATTATATATAATTCAGAGCATCACTTCATGGATTTCACACTTCATAAATCAAAGTTAACATGTTTTGATCGAGATGTAAAAATAGCTTGCTTTCCTTCGCTTTCGAATATTTATATTTCGTATATTTTCCTTCATTCATCGCCGTCACTTATTGACATTAACTAATCATTTAATTAAAATCTATATATATTTTATAATTGTAGTATTGTCGATAAATAATGAAGAAAATGAGTTGCATTTTCGTGCTGTCGATTTACATTTTAATTACACAGTGGCACGAAAATGTTAACCAGAATATTCATATTGAACATAGTGAATGTGCGATGTCTCAAACAACTTGGCAGACATTCGCGCCAATATATCAACGTCATCGTTTTAAGTTAATTGACTGACGTTGTACAGCTTGCATCTTTCGTGTTTTCGCATATAATAAACTTCGCGAGGCTGCAACATCTGTGTCTACGTGAATTTTAACAATGAATACGCGATGCTATTAGAAAAATTCCGAAAAATTTTTCCAAGAAATGTAAGATGTCTGCAGGAAGTTAATAACAAAATTACAGAAAATTACAAGAATTGCAGATAAAGGCAATTTGATTATATCACGTACTCTCAATATAAATATTATTTAAACGATAACGAAGTATTTTTCTAATCTCTAATTTCTTTGCCCGTATCAAACTAGAGAGATATTGAAAGAGAAAATCTCAAGTTTAATAAACTTTGCTGTAATTGATCAAGTTAAATCAATTTTATCTCTAATATGATACAAACAAAAAGAGAAATTACAAATAATAAAGAGACTGATAAAGTCTCTTAATACTAACAAAAAATGGTTGCAATTACTATAATTATGATTTATAGTTATTTTCGGTATCAGCATATATTTTTTAGTATTTAACCATTAAATATAATAATTATTAATAACATTATAGCAGCAATATCTATAAAACGGAATTTCTCACCATAATTATTTTCACCATACAATTATAGTCACAAATATCAAACACTTTTTTTCAATATGCAAGATAATATTTTATATAAAAAACTAATTGCAGAAAATGTATTAATAATTTATCAATTTACTATTCGTATAAGCGTGCAGCAGTGATAACACCGCGCATACCGGGTCTGAATGTACAAAAAAATTTCAATTACGCGCCGTATGATGCGGTATAAAAGGATAGTCGCACCGTGGCAAAGGATTTTATTTGTACGAGCGGAGAGCTATAATTACGCGATGCACTACATGAAAAAGATGTCATAACAAATGGACACGCAAAACGGAAGACGCTAATAAATCCGCATGCTGATTGACTTCTGATCCCGAGAACGTTGTGCAGAACGTCGCGGCGTTTCAGGCTTATATATAGAAAATGCATCGCAACCAGTTTTCCTCTGGGGCATCGTAGGCCTCTCTCTTTCCTTTGCATAATAATTCGTGTATCCCAATTATAATGGGTTATTTTCTCGTTGAAATGGACGAAATCACGTAAATCTTCGTGAAAACACTCCGCCCAATTGGAAGCAAATAATAATTAAGTCCGTTAATTGCTCTTGTCCGAATCTATGCCGCTGGCTGCATTTAATTTGCTATTTATTGCCGCAAGAAAATATTGATGAGTACGATAAAGGTGGGTTGAATTTCCGTGCCTTGCTTTTTAATATATATCGCTACCGGATTAATAAATAAGGATAGCTCAGAGACAAGTTCATGAGATGCGAGGCGGAAACGAAAGTAATAAAGGATACCGCAAACAAGTGTTGCAGTAGCAAGTTACAAACGTATTGGAAATTGTATACAGTTAGAATATTTACAAAAAACTACAACGCTCGGTTGTAGCAAAGCAATTACAATGTTTATTTTAAGATTCTAGTTCGGTTTTGAAAAAATATTTAAATCTTATACCTTAATTATCAACCACGTAGAAATAATTTATGATTAATTTACAATCACAATTTTAACCCTTTCAAAGTATATAGGTA
>Ga0157363_1007144_pt1 | contig 10563 bp, 5 predicted proteins | sample AttsexASBM1_FD_111477 | JGI IMG/M metagenome (GOLD analysis project Ga0157363, IMG submission 111477) | Fungus gardens microbial communities from leaf cutter ant in Ribeirão Preto, State of São Paulo, Brazil - Atta sexdens ASBM1 | ecosystem: Host-associated > Fungi > Mycelium > Unclassified ...
GGCCAACGGTCAGCCATTGCGGTCAACTACACAGCTTGTCCGACTCGCCTTCGTGCTTCGGGTCCTTTGGTGATTAACGAGAGGTCAAACCTAGTGCCGGCCAAAGCACGCGCAAATAGTCTCTCTCTCGTGAAATTGGGTTCCAAAGCGAGTCCTGATTGAGGCGTCCACCAATGCGGCCTTGACGAGGTTTCTCCAGCTGTGTCCTGCGTCAGAATATTCCCGGGCGAGCGGAGTGGAAACGCTGAGAGTGTGAACAACGATCGCAAGGAGAAGATGGAGCAGGGAAATTTACGTGAGTCTCTAATTTGAATTATGTATGGCCAGCTTCAAGAATCTGATCCTTTTAAATTAAATCATTACATAAAAATATAATACAATACATTACGCATCCGTGAATTGCAAAGAAAGATCCAGGAAGCAGCATTATTACAAAAAAGAAAGTAAGGAGCAAGACTTCGTTAGTCGGGAAGCCGCAGAATAGCGGTTTATTAGTCAATATAGAATACTTAGTGTCATATCCCATCGGGCAGAATGTCAGCGTGAGCAAAAAGGTTCGTGCGAAGCTGTCACTTTATCGGATTAGCCAGTCGCGGTAAAAGCGTCTTGGAAACGGCGCCCTCCAATTCGTTAATTTACCCAACCTCGTTTCCTTCGCGGCGATATTAATCGAGCCGGACGTTCTCAGAGATATCTCAATCTCCGGGAATATGGCGCCGCCAGAACAGTTCGTCATAAATGAGAGACGCTCGTCATACCGGAAAGAAACGTATATTTCCGCACAATCACAATCACAATCATAATTTATATAAAATATTTTTGCGAAATACAAAAATTTCCAATAAATATTAATATAAATATTTACTACTAATACTTGCTGAATTGGATCTTTTAATTATTATTTACAAAAGTATTACCAAAAAATTATAATAAAGTATATTAATTATTAAAGTAAAACAAAAAATTATCATTAAGTTATCAATAAAAAATTTCAATTTAATATTATTAATAAGATTTTTATAATACAATATTTATCAATATAAAGAATACATATCGAAAAATGTTTAATTCATCAAAAAGATAGATATTATTTCTTCAATCTTTTTATTAGTTCATTTAGTATTGAATTTTTTTTATCTTGATTTATATTAGATAAATTTTTTTAAAAAATAAAAGTTATCTTTTTTATTAATCATCGAGATGTCCCAAAATGTCGCGAACACAAACAACATTCTACAAAAAATTCAGTTCGGCGCCATCGAATCGCGGATATTTTTTTAACGGCATCACCCGACTAAACTTTTTTCGAGGGTTGCGGCTATGGGGAAGTTGTATTGTTTATTCAGAAACGTATCAGCGTCGGCGACTACGGCAGCGACGACGACGACCACGACGAACGACCGAATCGGCGAAGAGGCGGACGAGAGCGAGAGGGCCGCGTGAATGGCACTTCCGGTAGAACGAGGTTCGCAGGGCTCCGCAGACTCTCGCTTCCGGTCAGGCGTCCGCCGTCCTTGCTACCCCATCGAAAACGCAGGTCCGGATCTCCCTGCGTTCGTTCCCTCGTTTTCCCTTCTCTTCACACCCCTTTGCACCCCCTTTCTGCCCGACGAGAAGTTCGCTCATCGGACCCACCGGCGTTCGTTAATTAAGATATCGATTCTTATTGTCCGCCGGCCGCCGAGTCGAACGGACGTCCTGGCCGGCGCCTGATTTCACGCCCGCGTTAGGGGTTGCTCCTATGCGCACCCGTTGTCGGTCACTCGCGACGAGGCACAACCCCTCTATTCGCGCGCTTTTGTCGCTTTCGAAACGTGGTAGATTCGCGATTCCGTAACGTACCGTATCGATTAATTGTTCGATGTTGTGGATTCGCCTTCGCTTTTTCAGTGTCTATAAGAATACATCACTCGTATGTAATACGAATGTTACAACATTCACTCACTTTTTATTCTTAAAAATAATTTGTGGATTTTATATGTATGTGTATATATATTTGACGATATATATCGTCAAATATGTTATACTATATCAAAGAATGTTATCAAATAAACTAATTATAAAATTTTTATAAAATAATGTCAAAAGCATTGCTTCATATTATAAAACAAGATTATGTTTCAATATACACTGTCAATCTATAATAAACATACCGTAAACTGTAGACCTTCAGAAGTATACATCGAAACACAACTTAATTTTACACAATTTAAAAAAATTAACAGTTTTGTTAGCAACTAATTTTAATTCAGCAATTAAATAAACGATGTTTCAAAATGTAATCTATTTTTCTCCAACACATAATAATATCATATTACAATTCCATATTACAATTATTTTTGAATTTGAAAATAGCTGTGTGATAGAGTATAGCAGGTAAATTTTTAAGGATTCTCTTACAAAAATATCGTATCAAAGCACTTCGAAAAGAATCCTAGTGCGTCATCTGATAAATATCTTTGTAACGTTACAATTTATCAGATGACACAAACTTTTTCGAAGTGCTTGGGTATGATATTTTTATGATCTTTAAAAATTTACGCTCTGTGATATACACAGATCTCTTTTCTCTAAATCCAAAAATAATACTTACTTCTTGGATCTACAATTCAATATTGATGGTCTACATAGATCCAAGAAGTAATCTAGCTATATATAAAAAATGAAACAACAGAGTCGGAATAAAAAAAAATTGCAAGTAATTAATTATAGAGATTCTTAAGATATACAAAGTCCAGTAATGGAACTTATTTCTCTTTTATCATGATCTAGTCTTGAACCTTCCTGAATAACAACACGAAATTTTTTTTCTACAAAAATCAAAATAGAAAGCATTACCCTTTTATTTTTAATTTGTATATTTAATAATAATTTTGAACGGAAATTCCTCGATATTTCAATAAATTATAACTTCGAACAAGTTTTAAAACTTTTAAAAAGGCATCTTAATAAACAGTAAAATCAGAAAACATCGAATTATCGTTTTCAAAAATAAAGTTTTCGTAATCTGTTGTAATCGTTTCAATTTCACCGCATAGAACACTTATCGTGCCAATCAAAATAGGTTACGTCATCCGATCACGCTTCACATAACGCTCGATGGACTTTATGAGGATTTTCGACATTCTCTATCAATTTCGTCGTCCTTCGTTTCTTCCACTCATCGACAGTGGCAACTCGACGTGCTACGTGCGCACATATGTAGAACGTCGAAGCCACAGGTGTCAGCGAGAGCAGTATTTTTCAGCGAGGCCCGTGGTGAGGGTGATAGAGCAAGAGAGAAAAGGGTAAAGAGCGCGCTAAGAGGAGCGAGAGAAATGGAGAGAATGAGAGTGCTCCCATCGAGGTGGGAGGAAAACGAGAGAGGGACGTTTCACCGCGGCAGGGAAACGGCGGAGTGCCGGCACGCACGTTGAATCTGCTAAACGCTCTCGCTCGTGCGTGAAATGCCTCGATATCACTGTTTTATTTCGGCCCGTTCGTTCGTCGCCGTTTTCTCCCGCTTTCTCCGCAATTCCGTCCTTTTTACCCCCGGCCGACCGACTGAGTCGGCCGGCGCGCAACCCTTTCTCTCTCGTCGCGCTCTCATGCCCGTTCGTGCAGATTTGATGACCCTCCCGCTATGATTTGACGATGATTCAATTGTCTACGGCCAACTGAAATGAAGCACCTATAAGTTGAGCCACCTTTTTCGTGGCTGGCCTTTCATTTGTATTGGTCGGCACGTTTCCAATGCTTGGGGAACGACCAGATTATTGGTTTAACCCTGTCAAATATGAGAAATACAAACCGAATTTTTCTGATTGCAATATCGTAAAAGCATCTGCGTTTTATTAACCGTATATTTGAAATTGAAATAGAATATATAATGATTATATAGTCATAAAATTTTTATAAATAAATAAATTAATTATAATAATAAAGTTTTAAGAAAATTTTAGACGTTTGTACATACAGTCTATACAATTAGTACGAGGTTTTAAATTGTAGATAAAAATTTTGTAGGACAAAATTTTTCTCTATCAATCATCGTAAGGTGGATATTTACTTGCATTCTGCACTTCAAATAGAACGCTTTATAGAACTTGATATAGTTTTTATACACACACAGCTGTAGTTGAGGATTAATTTTAATAAAAACAATAAATTATAACAGAGAAAAGTTCAATGTAAAATATAATTATTATATATCTAAAACTTTCAGAATGTGCACTATTAAATTCATAATGTCAAATTATGTTCAATTTTAGTTATTTTTAAGACAATTTTAAATAAATGTTAAATACTTTAACTCAAGAAAATTATTAAATTTGACACAAATTTGGTTTATTATTTCTAAATGCATACGTTCATATTGGCGATGTTTACTTTGAAACTAACCACAGAAATTAATTACATTTTAACACACATAAAAGTTAAAAATAACAAACGTTATTAACTCAAGAGATTGAGTTACCATTGTCCCTTTAATATCTAACAATGTGTGAGACTTTACTATAAATACATATTAATATAATGTGTATATAAAACATGTTATTCTTGACGGCTAATAAATTTGAAAGTTATTAAAAAAATTTGTTGCTGATTTCCAAAAATATGATATCGCCATAAAATCGTGCTCGATAAGTCGATAAATTGCAGAGTGGCCCGTTCGGCCAATTTAATTAATAATTATCGACTCGAAGAGGAGCGCCTGGCACAATGGCGATACTTCCTTGGCGTAATCCTCCGAAGATTAACGAGCCCGTACCAGAAGGGACCGCTCTCCACGACTCCACCGCCTCTCGCCGCTCGACCCTCCGTGCCCCTTCTGTATGCTATATCGTCCTCTCTTACAGCCGCAAGACGCCATGGCGCGCCTTGCGGTGGTTGCGGCAAGAACCCTCGCCGTACCCGCATTAACGCAATTATGAATTTGTCGCGTTGGGATCTGACAATACAAGATGTCGCAGCCATTCTCCCGCCGCACCTTCCCACCCAGTCAGAGACCCTTAGCCCAGCTTTCCTCGTTTACACTAAAACCGATTTTGCGGACTATATGGATCGAGACGACGTGACATAAATGCAATTTGCCAAGTCACGTGGACAGTCGTATGCGACAATATGGAGAACATCAGTCATTATTATGATATACTCGTTAATAAATCATCGTGAATCAGATTAAACCGGAAATCATTCTGAAAATGAAATAAAATAATTACGGCATTTTGATAAATGTCAAAGACAATTTTAGAATGTTAGCTCTAAAGATTAATATTAACGTACTACCATTTGAAGCTGAGACAACATATATTATATGACAGCGATGGCATCCAAATGTACAATATACGTTATCCCATAACATGAAATAATATTAGCAACTACAACTTTCGGCTGCATGAAACTTATTATATTTATCATAAGTTACGCTAAATGTTCAAGAAATATTTTCAGAGTGCTTCGTCCCGTCGTCTCTCCTTCATGAATCAATATTCAATGTATTTCATGCGCCCGCCTTGTTAGCCGTGCCGCTCGTTTTGCGGCGCGGGAAGCGAGTGTAGTTTCGGCGGCCCTAAGTTAGTTTCGAACGGTCCCGTAGCAATAGCAGTAGCAGGCTGCGCTCTCTCTCTCTCTCTCTCTCTCTCTCTCTCTCTCTGTCTTTCTCTCCCTTTCTCTTTCACTCTCTCTGGTATCGTGCGGTAAAGTGCGACAGACGGGACGAGAGGATCGTTGCGGCTCGCCGCAGGCGACTGCTGCGACCTGCTCTCCTCAGCGACAAATTCCTCCTCCTGGCTCGACCGCTTCGCCCCCCCCCCCGGTTCTCCTTGCTCTTGTGCGCCTTGTCGTTCCACCCGTTCATCGTTGGAGAGCCGCGTCTCACGACTTCTCCTCGGCTTATCCTCGTGAACTTGTACAACGCGCAAGAAAATCAATCGGCATGGCCCAGCAAGGCGCAAGGATTCCAGCGGCAAGGATTTCTCCCAGTCTGGATTCAGGAAAGGGTCACGAGAGCGCCGGTAAGGGTGATTCTCTAAACATCAAGGAGATAGAGAGACTGCCTAGTCAGCCCTTAATATCGTGAGAGCCGGATCCGCGCAAACAAGCCACCGTAACCTTCGGTTAAGCGCCGGCCAAACCATCCGGTCAAGCCAATGTCGATTCGACCGCTGCTGGCCCTATTATCGCTAACTAATAAAGGGCCTAATTGAAATGCCGGGCTTTTGTTTCCAGTACTTGAGCGTCGTTCGTCTTTCCGAAAGCGCCAGACCCGGCCGTTTGACCGGTTCTTGAGGCTCCAATGCAGATCGGAATTCAGTAGTAAAGTGGATTTGCGAAAATTGATTGGCAGTGCTTTAACTGGAAAACTAGACCTTTGGTTTTATCTTTTACATTTGTATATATATATATATATATATACACACACATATATATACATATTATATTCATATATTTATAGTTACATTTAATTCAACTTCAATCTTTATTTAAAGTTACAAATTCTTTGAAACAAATCAGTTTTGCTTATTTTGAATAAATTATGGTCCGAACATTTTAGTATATATATATATATATATATATATATATATATATATATATAAAATAGTAAACGATCTCGCGCCATGATGTCACTGTGCTCTTAGCGCTAAAACACTACCGTGTCTCCAAATAAATAAAAGTAATTATTCATAATTATAATCTACATAAAAACTCAAAAGTTCTGGACATAAATCTCTTTGTGATTCGTAAGGAAAATAAGTCGACGATAATTCAACCATAAAGCATAGACAGAAAGTGATCGAGATCGCTTATAATAGCGACCCGCACATAGACGGCGACGTGCTCGTTCACAACTATTTTCTACGAAGGGGAAAGAAAAAAGTTTGATCACAGTAAATGCCATTATTATGAAAGATCACTTTCAACACGATTTTTACTCCGGACGAAAGCTCTTATACTATTGTCGTGATGTCCTTAAATTCCACGCGCGTCTTATTGGAAGCAGGATTTTATTCTTAGGAAACATAATCATATCAATTTCCCATATTGTTAAATTATTTGCGATTCTGTATTGAGGGACTATATGTGGCAAAAGTGCCGTAACTACTTTCGATCTTATTGTTACATCGTTCTTATTGTTACATTTGAGCCTATGAAAATCGTAATCGTAACATAAAAAATAGCAAAATAATCACGTTTGATGAACAGATAATTCTAATATTGAACGTTCCAAAACATTTCCTTTGTTAGAAGATATTATATATTAGATATCATACAAAAAAGATTCTTTTAATATAAATAGCTTTCAATATGAATTAGTTCGTAAATTATTAAGGAAACTAAAGAGTCAGAGTGCTTGTTTTTAACAATTTTTTGTATGAATTAAACTGAACGTACTTGAACGATATTTATACAACATATAATGAGTAGAAAAATAATTAAATTTTTTTAGCTAATAGAAACTGCAATTGTATAATATAATAGCTGCTATTTTGTTAATTTTTCATTTGATACGTATTTTGTATAGTTTGTATTCACTCTATAGCGGCGAACGTCCTAAAGATTTCTAACAATAAGTTAAAATTCGCCACAAGTGGACTACCAAGATCTGAAATGTTATTATAAAACAATGATTTCAATAAAAAAACGGAGTATATAAAATATTTATTAATAAACAATATATTTTTTTTACTCTTTATGTGTTATATAAAAATCATATTTTTAATTATATATCATATGTATATAAATTAAAGTTCTTACTAAAGCTTTACGTCTATTCAATATTTCCTTTCGTCTATCTTCTCGGTACATTGGGATGCATCCTCTCGCGAGAAAGGAAAATAGATCGTTCAGATATTAAGCAATGAAATTGCACCGAAAGTTTCGCAAGAGTGATGAAAAAACGGCTAGGACCATTCTAGCGTAAGCCGAATGATATTGCGCAATAAATCATTTTTCATTAGGTCGCAAAAATATGGGAAGAGAAAAGAAAGAGAGAGGGAAGGAAAATAGCTCGCGTGATGCAAAAATAGTACTGTAAAAACTTACCTTGCTGGCGTGCGGTTGGACTGACTGTTCGTGAGAGAGACTGCTGCAAATCGGCCGAGAAGGCAGCCTGCCGTGTTTTGCTCAGGTATAACTGCAAAAGGAAACGAATTACGTGAAATTATTCCTCCGACGTCAATCCTAATTTATAAGCAAAGCATTTCTTTAATTGCTTGTACTATATTAAGAATGAGTTTTGTAATGCAGAAAGACAGATGTGTCGTGACAAAAGTTGAACTTAAGTGTGCTATTTTGAATTATAAAACGAGCGAATAATTCACTCGTGAGCACCAAATGACAACGTTCGAATCCATTATTTTGAACGCTATTATTAGGATATTGTAAGTGAAGTGTCATTTTGTAAAATCAATACGATTTCTTGAGAGAAAACGTAAATTTAGCTTAATGTCTAATTCAACACGCAACAACAAAATATAAATCAATATAAATCATCGTATAAGTTAAAACTAGATCAAATATTTTATTTTCTATGCATAACAGTATATCTTAATTTTATTCTTATTTTTCTGCTTAGATATCTTTTATGTACATCTATATTTGTATAAATATTCACAGTTATTACAAAGTAATGCCTATATTTATAAAAACTTCACACATTTTCATACTTACAATATATATATATATATATATATATATATATATATATATATAGAAAAATTGAATAGCTTATTAGTGAAAACCGTTTTTTCCACTTGAAATATTTGGCGAGAGCGAATAAACTTATATAATCTTTCTATTTCAAGTTATCGATAAATTCTTTTTTTTTTAATTAAGAAAAATTTGTTTAATTAATAAAATGTATATAATAACGGCATAATAAAATTTTATTTATTAAAAAAGATTTCTATTTATTAAAATAGAAATCTTTTTTTCTATTTATTAAAATAGAATACCCTTGGCTGGTTTTGCAGCTGAAAAAAAGATTTTAGCTGATTTTGAAACAGCCTCTGCCATTTTTTATTAAATATAACTAATAGATATATGTAACAATATTTGCAACAGTAGGGACTTAACTAGATTTGAATCCTTTTCTCTATAATAATTGAAATTTTCTTTTACAATTAGATCCATTTCTTTGTCTTTTTATATATAGCTGGTTTCAGCTAATTAAAATTAAAAAAATAGTTGTTGAGATTCAATTAATTAATAATATGTAAAATGTAACTATCGAGAAGAGACACGACTCGCAGCTGTCCGAAGCTCGAAAAGGACTAGAATTGCGTATCGAAGAGATTTGGCATCCCGATCACGTGCTGAGGCCAAGACATCCCCTTTAATATTAGGACCAAATCGGACTGACTCGCTTCGGTATAAAATAAAGGGCTGACATGCGAGCACAGCGGGAGAGTCGAGCCAAGCCGAGGGAGAAACCGAAGCGAGATGGAGCTCCGTGAGAGTAACGGAGAGAGGCGTGGAAGACAGGCGAGGGAAGGGTAGCTTCACCACCGCGGTGAGGGATGACTGAGCGAGTCGGTTAAACGGGCGTCTTCTTTCATAAATTTGGAGGGCGCCCCCGGATAAAGGTTTAGAATAAATCGTTCGGCCTGTTATCCACTCCGACGTCGGCGGATAACGCCAGACGAGAGCGCGGCCCCGGATGGCTCAACAATCCCTCCTTAGCCTTCCCGCATGATCACACGTTGTACTACTTTGAGACGCGTATTTTGCACGTTTTCCATCTACTCTGAAAAATTTCAAATTTCATCAATACTGTATTTTTTATTTTGCGCCAAAATGAAAAATATTCAATGTAACGTAAATATTTCGATGAAAAGATTTATAGAATACAGAAGGAACAAAGATCTTCTTGCAACAACATATGTATATTATAATGAAAAAAAATATTTTAATAAAGTATATAAAATTTTAACTAGATATCTCTAATAAAAAATAATTGTGTTACGTTATCAAAATAATTATATAGGATGCCAAAACTAGTTGCTAGACAGTCAGAACTTTTTACATTATCATCCTGCTAAAGTATCTTATATAATTTTTTTCATTCAACTTTCATATTCATATAATAAAATATTATTTTCAAAGAGATCTATATCTAATTAAATTTTTACCTACTTCAGTAAAACCATTCTTTCCGTATAGATTTAATAAGAAAATCGAACCTCTTAACAAAAAATATTTTTCATTAACATTTATATTACATTTTATAAAATCGCTACAAAAGAGGATTTAATGACAAAATAACTAAGAAATAATATAACAGAAATGTGTACGCGTATTGTATACGATAACTTACAGCACGCAAGACTGACTCTCTAAAATGGCGAGCGTAATATGAAAGTTCAGGCGGGGGTAGCTAGAATGCTCATAAATACATCCTCGAAGATCGCACAAATCGCTCGTTCAAGGCCAATCCCCTTCGACGTTCCCTGCAAGAGATACGAGAGGGAACCCTTCTTCAACCCGCGTAGAAATACGCACGGTGATATGGCGAGTATAGCGAGTTACATGCACGCACACGTGTACTACATACACACACACACACACACACACACACACACA
>Ga0157363_1007145_pt1 | contig 10563 bp, 4 predicted proteins | sample AttsexASBM1_FD_111477 | JGI IMG/M metagenome (GOLD analysis project Ga0157363, IMG submission 111477) | Fungus gardens microbial communities from leaf cutter ant in Ribeirão Preto, State of São Paulo, Brazil - Atta sexdens ASBM1 | ecosystem: Host-associated > Fungi > Mycelium > Unclassified ...
AAATCATTTTCTTATTATATCTCCTAATAAATAGAAAATAAAATTATTAAAAGATGATATGAATCTTTCTCTCAAAATAAGTCTTCGTTAAGCGAGCCATGTGGCGAGCGTCTCATTTATTAATAGCGATAAAAAAGCAATAATTGAAAGGAGTGGAACATTTTTTGCGTCTGTTGTATGGAAAATTTAATTCACTATTTCGGTTTCATTGCTTTTTATCCTTCTAAATAGACGTTTAAGCGAATATAATTCGTGTGAACAAAATTTTTTAAAAATAGATTGCAAAGAATGGTGATTAAAAAATAAATCCCATCTTTGTACAGAGATCTCTATATAGTAGAGATGCTACTGATAATTTGATTTTGAAAACGCTCTGTTCTTTGAGTTAATCAAAGTATCCTTATTAATAATATACGATACGCACGAGCAAAGAACGGAGACTTGTCTGAGTAAATTTATCGAGTTGAGTATTCGTGGCGCGTTCGGTCGTCGTAAATATTGGCACATAAATTAATATTTCTGCATAACTTCTCTCATCTATGTCCGGCTACGTTTCGCGAATTTGCGATGTGTCAACCAGAAATTCATTTTGATCGAGATTCAATGTAGCTTCGCCGAGTAAACTTATTTAAACTTATTTTTTGTAAATTTATTTAAGAATAAATGCATAATCTATGAGTTCCTCAAATAATATATATATATATATATATATCCATTATTGTGAAAAATATCCGTTTATCTGAGTATCATTAAAAAGCATGATGTTAAAATTGCTGTATTTTACTCAACACGTAAGAGATCATTAACATTTTAGGAAAGGAAAAATGATTGTATTACATTCCTCTAACAATTACTTCAAACGTTGAATAAAACTATATAAGGTACATATAAATCCTTCTCTCTTCGAATTTTAGAATATCTGTTTTTTTAAATTCTATTTGAACATTTTTAGTTACTACTACGAGAGTTAGTCATTACGTACACGAGAAATAACTCGTGCGAAATACATAAAATGTTTTTCGCAAAATATTTATTTAAATACAAAAAATAATATTATTTTACAAAATAAAGTTTTATTCATTTTAGGACTTTTAAATAGGAATTTTACGTAAAGTAGAGTCGAGAATAGTGTAGTATATATTATTTGTCGTTATACATAAACTTATAATTAAAAAATAATAAAATAAGAATAAATTAAAAAATAAAAATAAATAAATTTAAAAAACCAAAGTATAGTTTCTTTTAATGCGGTAAAATAACGGAACATTTTAACGATACGTAAAATTAGCGTCAAAAGTAATATTTTTAATTGTCAACCTAAAGCGTTAACAATTTCCGATTATAATTAATAAAAAAATGCATAACTCTCAATTTTAGTTTGTATTTTTACATTTCTGTATGTTACAAATACAGCTACAATTTTTTGTGAAATGTATTCAACACATTTCTATAATTAACGTGTGCGTCTGATGTATTACAAATGAGAGTTTCTCGTTGCAAACACGTCTAAGGTGGTACATCTGAGGTAAGTCAAGTCTGAAAATAATCTTAGGCTCAGTTCTATCAATGTAAATTGTATATATTAACTTTAATTTTTGTTTAACTAATCATGTATCCTTTTTTAATTTTTAGAATTAAAAAAAATAAAGAATAAGATGAACCGACATTGGTTAATCATACATTGGAAAAATTGGGCATTAGTCTCTTTCACCAATCTTTGATTAAGTTAATCGACGATTAAAATCCAATTTTACAATTAGCGGTTAACTTTTTAATCGAGGTTTAACTTATTCCACATTTCTTTTTAATTCTAGAAATGGAAAACAGAGCTTAATTTGTAAAAGTATCTACAACAATTCAATATACAATATTAGAACTTCTCTCTCTTCCTCTTCTGAAACAAACTGTATTTAGTTCTCACATTGGCAACAGCGATTGGATTAATTGATGTTAGCGTTAATTAGAGTTGATGAAAGAGGTCCTTAGTGTTGTAACCAATTCTGTACTTCATATTTATACATTTACACGCTCATTAACGATCCGCAATATGCACATTACACGCAATTGCTCGTATGAGAATTAAAATGATCATCTGCGAATGATTTTGATAATAAATATAGCACATGATTATAGCATAATTCTTGATAAATTACATTTAAATCGTATTCAATAAAATCATGAATATAATCTTCATACATAGATAAAATAAATTAATAATAATAATAATAATATATATATATATACATGTAGTATGTTTACGATATGTTATTTTCACGTGCTAAAATAACGGTAATAATACAAGAAAACAACACTATGAAATGAATAATATGACAAATGAACGATACGTGTAGCGGAGCGATTTAAACAATTCTGTAAATAAAGCGAAGCAATACCGAAAGCAGAAGTTTGTTGCACAAAATGAGAAACATTCACGGAAAAACATATCCAATTCTATTTCATTGAATATACGTTTTGTCATACAATCGCTGCCAATTAAAAGAATATCTATATGGTATATAAAATTATATCTTATTAAAAAGCTTTTTACTTTTTCATAACTTTATGTGTAAGAAAATATTATCACAACTATTATATTTTCTTTTTTCTAGATGACGAATAAAATAATTGATTACGATGTATAAATATCAGTTGTCGAAAGTTAAAACTTTGAATTTTGATAATAAATAAAATGAAAATTGCAGACGTTAAAAGACAAAAATAGCATAATCGAATTATTTTTAATATCTTTAGGAAACGCAGAGATTTGATTGATACATTAAATCTAAAGAAATTTCATTCTAACATACACGAAATGGATTAAAGAGAACTCCATCCTAAAAAGACGGACTTTTTCTTTTTTAAAATCTCCTTTAATGGTCTTGAATCGTTTTTGCTCAAATAAAGATTGCTAGAAATAAAGCTCAATGCAATTTCACATAAGATTGCCAGAAAAGTTTATTTTATGAGGATTAATATAAATCGGTCTATTTATGACACATTTAGTGAACAATTTTTAAATTAAGTATCTTTTAAAATCCTAATGTAAATACACAAAAATCAAATGGAATAAAAAATTTAAACAGTAAAGTTGGATTTTTTTAATGCTTAAATTATTCAGTGTAAATTAATATATCTATCTAATCCCGCAAACTGCGTACCGAATTTAATTTTCAGTCTTGAAATAAATAAAACTAGAGATTAGGAAAAAATGTAATGTTTTGCTTTTAGCAAAACTTTAGTTAAAGAAATATTTAATAACAACTGAATATTTTGTTTATATAACAAGAAATTCAGTTGCAAAATAATTTCTTTGCTTCGTATCAAATTTCAAAAATTTGTTTATATCAACTAAACTTAGTTCATAACTAAAAATATAATTCATGTAAAATTACAATTTTGTTAGGTATATTTTAACTAAAAATTTGTATATGTCGATATATTTCAAAAAATTTTTATTGTTATAACAAAATTTTGGTTCATAGAACAAAACATTTTTTTTAGTGTAATAGTAAATTGTAAATAATAGTAAATAGTAAAAATTAAATTGACAAGTAATTTAATAATATTGATATTTATTGGCCTTAGAAGGATATTCTAATACTAAACATCTTACGATCTAAATAATTTTATTGTAAAAAATATTACCTCATTTAATGAATCATTAATTTACAATTAGATTTTTTAATTTATCTTTTTTTGGTGAACAAACTTTCAATCTACAAAAATTTTATTCCTTCTCAACTCATTATCTTACGTAAGAGAACTTCTTAATTGTAGTGTCAATAACATCGTATAAAATCCTTCGGATCTGATCGATCGTTCGCTTAAAATTAATCATTCAATATCATTTTATCATTCAATATCATACCAGAATTGCTTCAGAGTATCGTCGTCTCAGAGAGAAATGATGTCAATTAGACGTCGAATCGATATGCCGTATATCGAATTGCCGTCGAAATCATCGTATCGATGTCGATTCGACATCAATTCGATGAGTTATTTCTCACTGGGATGTCGTTTAGAACAATATGCGTCGAATATCTGGAATATTTTGCACGCGGCGATCAGCGGGATTCTATTGGACGGGTGGCACAGCGTGTTCTCTCGAGGGGGTTGAAGTTAAGGGTTGGATGCGTGGTGGATGGGCGCGTGGTCCGATAGCGAAGACCGGAGCGCTCCGCGGTTGTCACTTGTTCGCAGTCAGTCGAATGGAGCACTTTTCCACCCCGTTATATATTTCTCGCGCGTATCGCGGTTATTTATCTCCGAAAAAAGAAATAAATAAGTTCTTTCTCGAAAATATCCACGAAACCGAGCGATCGAAATTGATCAGTGTGGACATCATTTTTGAGAAAGAATGAATCGATTCATAGCAATTCGCGAGATTCGATTTAACGTGTTGAAAACTGAGAGAATAATCGTTAGGTTTCTGTGTGTTGTTCGATGAGAATTTAATATAGTGCAGAATCATGATTGTCAAGAGAAGAAGAAACGAGATAGAATCCTCCTTATCCGAGATAGAATCGGTGTACGGTGAACGAACGATCTGATTAGTGATACTACTGATGAGGAAAAGCGATCGACCGAACTAATGAAACGCGCGAAGTATGGAATTTTCGGGCCGATATCTTCTAAAGATCGACAACCTTACGGAACTGATGAATCTAAGCGAGTCCGAATATGTAAAATCGATCTGGGGACCGAAGCATCTACCACTGAAGCTCGTGTTGCCGATTACTTTCGTCTATGTAGCGATCTTCGTCACCGGCGTGTTCGGCAACGTGGTCACCTGCATTGTCATCAGGCGAAATCCCGTCATGCAAACCGCTACTAATTACTATCTATTCAATCTGGCGATATCTGACTTGCTTCTCTTAATTCTCGGTAAGTCGACAGTTATTGTCAAAATTATTTTTTGTCTTTAATTACAAATTTCTATGTCCTAAATTGAATAGTAAATAAGCAATAGAGACTTCTTAACAATCAATAATAAAGATAATAATAATTTAAAAAGTTGATTTGAATTTTTAAAATACAGTTCTTTCATTTTTTTATTCTTTTATTACAATGATAATATTTTTACAATAATAATATACGCGTATATTATTCAAAATATTTTATTATTTTAATTCATAATTTAGGAAGATAAATAAATGCGAAATTTATTACATGATACATTAAATTACTTAAATAAAATAAATAAAATAAATTGTTGCTGGATCTCGAAGGTGTTTAAAAATTTTAAATGCCTTTAATAAATTTTAATGAAATTATACAATAAAAATTCATTTCTTATCTTTACATTTTCAACATGCAAATTAAATTATTTGAAGTTTCAGTCATTTAAAAGTTATAATTGTATGATTAAAATTTTAATTTATTCTGCAATGTGTAAAGCTTTAATATATTTGAAAATTATATAATATTAATTTTATTAATAAAGAGTGAATGTCGCTTTAAATGTAACAAATATTTACTGAGTTATTAAAATATTTTTTATACATTATTTTTCAGTATACTTTTATATTCCTTCATTTAAATTCCTTACCGCAATAAATTATCAAGTTACACAATATGTTGATTAATATAAGTTGTTTACATAAATTATAAAAAATTTTTAATTTCTTTTCTGTGTAAAATCAACAAAATAATGCAAGTTATCTGTTTGGATTATTGAAGTATATAGAATATAAAATTTTAATTATTTACAGCACAAAATTTTTTGCATAACTTGGTCACTTAGAATAAGTAAATAAATTAATATAAGTAAATAAATTAATATAAGTTGCTTACTCGGAAAGTTGTTTCCAATTCTTTAAAATGTAATGCTTGTAATCCGTTAAATTAGTACATTTTCTCAGATTTATTACAAAAATTTCTTTTTGCTTGAAAATTTTCTGTGCTCGCAGTAATAATTTATTATTATATTCAATACATTCAATTTGTCAGAAGATCGTCTTCGCGCGGCGTCTGATTTATCTCGTTTCGTTCTACTTGACATCAATGAAGCTAGAATAATACCTGCGGAAGTGTGATTCGTTTGGTATTTTGATACGCAGTTATGTGCCAGTCTCAGCTCTAAAGTTTTCCTATCCGACTTTTCCTATCAACTGCTCCATACCTGTCATTTCGTTCACGTTCCAAGAATTTGCGTGGTATTTGTAATTCGGCTTTATATTTTATTAAGCGCATTTTGTTGGCATTTTTAATTACTTAGCCATAAGCTTCATTCCAGGGTGCAATAATTATTTTGTTCATCCAATTAGTAGTAATCGCATTAAATATTGTAAGTAATCGTTAACCGAGCTTTCACGATAATGGCTAATAATGGCAGAAAAAAAACGTGTATGTTTACGTTAAATTGTTAACGACAACAATGGTTTACCCTGTAAACGTCGCTTCACCGCGGCTCATTGAGAATTCATCCACTTTTGTTTATCGTCGCTTTGATCGTGATTATTATACACGTAATGAGTTTTAGCTCGCGACGATTCATTTAATCAGCTATTGATATTGTCGCAGTCAAAACCGCACCTTGAGCGACTGAAGAATAGGCGCTGCTCTCTCTGAAACAAAGTTACTGTAACCTAACTATTGCATTGTCTCTTCGCGCGGGCGATAATCATCATAATGAATCTCACCATGTATGCGATAATGAAGGTATACACAGCACCGCGTCCTATTCATTACGTGTTAATTATACGGTTGAGAATTACTACCACGGATTAATTTCGATATTTTCGTTGTGGTATTGCAAATCAACATAAAAATTTAACGCGCCGCTTTTTATCTTCGACACTTTTGCGTTAACTCTACATTATTTGCACAATTTTTTTACTTTTTACATAATTACCAATATAATTAGGGCACTTCTGACATCCCAATACATTTGAATTTTCATTGTACTTTTTCATGATTTAGAATTAAATAAAAATTTATAATACATCCTCTATACATCCTTTAGATAAAATCGTTCTTTAAATAAAGATGAATGCAAGAAAAAACAATTTGCGCTAAATATAATAATGTGTATAAATAACATTTAGCAAATTTATAAAGTTAGGACACCTTATAAATGGAGACACCTTATAAACTCACGTGGGCCGTGCTAGACGCGAGTTCCCACGCGAGTAATAAAGGATTAATAGACTATGCTTTAAATCGAACATAAGTCATGTTTTAAAAAATTCTAAGATATTTTTAAAAATTCAAAAAGTGGGCTTCACGTTCTTCTCATTTTTGTCAAATTCCCTATTCGACGCTGTTTATATTTTTCGGATTTAATATCACGCTTCCCTCGAGCGAACGGGCTATCTATTACTTGCATTCCGACAATAAACGTGACGAACTGTAGGAATTTATCGAGAGTGACCATCGAACGCTAGCTATTAGAGAATCAACGATAATCGTATTTCTTTATTATTGGTCTCTCTGGAGACATTTTTTGCAATGGAAACATTTCTCTCACGTATATTAAAGAGAAAACGCATACGAAACTTTTACGATCTCAGGCATCGACATCAATCTTTTCCTTCACGTGATAAATAAATTATCACCCCCGCAATCTTTGGAATAGAGTTCCCTTTGATATTTCTCTGAGTGCTGTCTTAAATAGTTCATCTGTCAGGATTATGAGCAGTATCTGCCAATGATTGATAGCCTGGATATTGATTTACACAGTGTCATCTCTCGATGAATAAATAATCATAATCCATTATTAATATTCTAAAGTAAATATTCATTAAAGAAAATATTATTTTCATTCCCATAATTATTACTGAACTCTAAAATAAACGTAAATGAGAATATTCTCGTTTTAATATGGTAGATAAAGAAACATTTTATTTTCTATTTTTCTTTTGAATTTTTTAACTAAACGCCTAAGTTGTGCCATCGTATTAATTGTTGGAATAAAAAGTAGAACATCCATTAACTTTATAAAGATGATATGTTGATTTTAAAAGCATCCTCTGATATTATGGAACAATTGTATTTAACACAAAATGAATATAATATAGAAATATATGATATATAATATATAGAAATACGTGTATATAATAGAAATATATAATAGCATTAAATTATTTCCTATCATTTCTTTTTTTAATACATTATTAGTATTGTCTCTCTCTCTCTCTCTCTCTCTCTCTCTCTCTCTTTCTCTCTCTCTACTCTTTACCATATAATTCTTTTATAATACTTTTATTTCATAAACTTTTATTTTATAAACTTCGATATAGCATTTCTGAACGGATCTTGTATTTGTCAGCTTTAACAAAAGTGATTGACGATCAATGCACTCGGATATTGCAGAACTATTATTTTATATTGTATAGATATCTATACATAAAAAATATTGTTTGATCGATTTTATTTCCTATACTCGCAAATCCAATTTTTGAGGAATAGATACGCGGTAAAAGATTGTCTTCCAGAAAGATTTCACTTTATAAATTCTAGGTTTTTTGTAATATCCTTCAGAGATTAACACGAGTGGATTCTATTTGTCAGGTTTAGAAAACCAATTAACAAAGGTGAAGATAAACGAACATGCAGCATTGCTTAATGAATATTCCAGTGCAATGAATAATATTATTGTCGACTTCCGATTCTTAAGATAGAAAAACGATTCTTTTTGTGACGTGCAATCAATATTAATACATTTTGCTTCGTAATTAGCAATGCCGTAACGTCAGGAAAATACAATAAAACATCGTTAAAATACAATAAAAACTTGTAAATAAGAAATAATTAAGCACTTTGCAATTAAAGTCATGTAGTCGATATTGAGCTTGATTCTATCCTTCTCACGTTTTTTCTCCATCATTCTTTGATTGCCGTACATTCTCTCATGAAAGCAATTGTGTTCGAAGTTTCAAATACTCGCTCTTAATGCAATCTGTATGTTTCGCGGTTTTATTTTATATGCCACTTATGTATGTAATTTTGTACGTCTTTGTATGAATTTTTCAACTATGAGATTAATGCAAGCATTAGTGAATGTCGTGAACATTTTCGCGCGTTATAGATGTCCCGAATTGAATGAGAATTGGATAGAAAATTAATTTAACATTCTTCGCAATCGTAACTGTATATTATTTATAATAATTTTTGTCAAAACATTAACAAATCGTAAGAATTATAGCAGATATTCTTACGCAATATTCAATATAAATTTCAACTGTCTTTTTATATGTATATAAATTTTTTCTTAAAAAAAATTTTTAAAGAGAGATACTTTTTTATATATGAAATTTTTATAAATTTTATATATTTTTCTTAAAACCCTTTTTTTCTTAAAATTTCTATTATGTATGAATTTTTTTTTTTTAATTTTAAAGAGAAACATATGAAATTCATAAAAATTCCATAGACTTTTCTTTAAAATCGTGTTTCTCTCTTAAAAAAGACTCATACGTATATAACAAGGTAGTTGAAATTTATATTGAATACTAAAGAATATTTATAATTCTAATCCCATTTTATAATTGTAATCTGCTATCATTCTATTTTGAAACGTATTCTTGTGCAAACATACTCTCCGGCGATTGCAAAATTAGAGTGATATCTTCAGATGAATTCTATTGCGTTTAGTTTAAGAATCCGCTCAATTTAGGTATCAGTGTCTTTCAGAAACTTCAAGAAAGTGTCACGAAAGTCGATGCAGCAAAGAAAAACGGCGAATGAAAAATGATATCTTAAAAAAGTTTCGTTTCTCAAATAAACGTAGAAAGTTTCCTGTATGAACATATGTGTTCTGAATATTTATATAATAGCAGATAACTCTATTTCCTGTAACGTGATATTTGGCAAGAGGTACGGAATGTTTCAAGTAATTCGCGTATGCTTCCCTCGCAGAAATAATAATATAAGAATTTTTGGTTAATTTATTGAAGTTTAGTTCACAAAAATCATTTTATTTTCAGTTGCTCATAACTTAAGAATAACAGTTCAAATAATTGTATTGCCTTTCAATATCTATGGTTAAAAAATTTCCATTGAATCCAGATATATATGTATACTATGTCCTATATTATATATTGTCATATATTATAGTGGGAGTACAAATTAGTTCGGTCTGTTTCCCTAAAGATAGCTCCAGCTGTTGTGAATGATTCATAGTGACAGCTGATTTTGGCGGTTTCAGAGAGCATCTGCTAATAATATTCAGTTTATATCGCTTTGAGTTTCATAAAAACCTTGATTTTTACTGTGTTTGAAATGTCGAATTTTATGTTAATCAAGCAACATTTGCGGGAAGTTTTGATTTTCTGCTTTAATTGGAAGAAAAGTGCGGCTGAAGCCCATCGAATGCTTGTCAAAGTTTATGGTGACACTGCTCCAACTGATAAATCATGTAGGGAATGGTTTCAATGTTTCAAGGATGGAGATTTCAGCGTTGAAAACAAGTCTCGCTTTGGACAGCCAAAAAAATTCAAAAAGACAAAGAATTAGAGGCATTACTCGAAGAAGATCAGAGTCAAACGCAAGAGGAGCTTGCAGAATCATTGGGGATAACTCAACAAGCCGTTTCTGTACGATTGAGAGTCATGGGAATGATTC
>Ga0157363_1007146_pt1 | contig 10563 bp, 9 predicted proteins | sample AttsexASBM1_FD_111477 | JGI IMG/M metagenome (GOLD analysis project Ga0157363, IMG submission 111477) | Fungus gardens microbial communities from leaf cutter ant in Ribeirão Preto, State of São Paulo, Brazil - Atta sexdens ASBM1 | ecosystem: Host-associated > Fungi > Mycelium > Unclassified ...
GTGCCTATCTTCTAACCCTATGTCCGTTGTAGACTAATAATTATCTAAGGTCCTAACCCTAACCCTAGTCCAAAGTCTGTCCACACACTCGTCTTATAACAGTGAACATGTTTCTGACATCATTGTTCTAGTTTCTTTTACTTTATTCCAGACTTATGACATCACATCATGTAACTACAGTCATATGTCTCTTCATTGTCCAAAAGAAAAAGAAAAGAAAATCAAAATAGATTGTTAGTGTCCTAGTACACTATGATATTGGCCTTATGGCAAATATATATACTTTAGAGTAGAATAGTTGTAATGTATACACAGACCACAGTTTGTAGTATATAAGGTAGACTAGTTTGTACTTAGAACTCTATTGAGTTCTCTTGTAATTTACTCAATCCAAGTAGATTTATGTTTCTAACCTTAGGACTTAAGTCTGACTTCTAAGAGCTTACTAATAGGTTTTGGATAATCAGATATGAACTGTGTCTAACAGACAAGTAGTTAGGCACAACATATAAGTTAAAGCTAAGATTATTATCTACTCTATGTACTAACTTCATGGTGTTGTGAAGTATTATGCTTAGTAAGCATATGGTCCACAATTCTAATTAGATAGTTGATGTAAAAAATTTTGCATAGGTTGAACTACCACCAATACTACTCATCTTCAATTATTACTTACACTTCTTCAGCACTCTATCTCCATTCAAGTATTCACTATAGGTAAGTGGTTGCTAGTTGTCCACACTGCACTATGCTGCTATGCATTCTGTTTCTTCCAACAGATTATGAGCTCCAGTTGCCTTGATCTCTAGTTAGTACCTTTTTGGACTGTTTTCTATTAATAAGAAGAACTTGACCAACTTTACTAGTGAGCTGACATCTTGTTTCTTCTGGGCTTGTTATAGATTGAGCTGATTCTGAATCACTCTATGTTTACAGGATCCTCTTGTATTTTATATGTGCTAATAGCTTATCACTAGTTGGGTCAAATATTTATGCTTTAGCTGGCTACATTTGCTTCCTAATTTATGCTGATTATATTTACTACAGCAATAGCCAACTTTGTTGTTACTCTTTCCAAGCTTACTAGTCCTGCTGACTACTCTTTTTAGGAGATCCATATTAAATTAACTCTTACTCTCATCACTTATCCTGAGACTGTCTTCATTGCTGAAGATATACTGAATGCTTTGGTACTCTCTCAGACCACTGATGTAGATGAGATAACTAAAAGAAACTTCCTGGGCTCTCAAGCTCTAGCTGTTCTTAATTCTACTTTGCCAGATAACTTGTCAATACATAACCAGTCTGATGCTGAGGTCTTTTAAGCTTATTTATAAACTCTTATGGGGTCACCTAGTCTAATGTTAGTCTTTGCTGACTGCTAGAAAACAGTGATATTTCAAATTTCCAGTAATCAGAACTCTGTTCTTCAAATTCCTGAGCCTGATTCCCTTTATATAAAACTCTATAAGAATAACTGTAATATTTCTCTTTTCTTACAGATTGATGATTCACTAGATTCCTTGACTCAGTCTACCCAATCTATGTAAACTGTCCTTAAATGTAACAATGCAATCCTATATGCTAATGTAATGGCTGTAATGGAGGACTTTGTAGTCTTAAATGAAATTAATTATGCATGCATGGCTCTGAGTCAAAAAAGATTTGTTTTGCCTGACTTACATATTGCTGTAAATCTCTCTAGATGTGAAAAGGCACTATGCTTCTTGTATAAGGGTAAAAAAGTGCCTCATGGCAGCTTTTATGAAGATGAATAGTTCTTGGATTCTGATGCCTCCACCCACTTTACTCTATCTGAGTCTGACTTTGTTGATATAACTTGAGTAATTATAGTCAAGTTGAGACTGCAAACTCAAAAGCACCACTATTTATAGTTGCTTCTAGTACTATTCTAATTGAATATAAAATCTTTGACCCTGAGAAAGAGACTAGTAAAGTTGCTATGTCAAAATTATGACCAGTATATTGTATCCCTAGCATATAAATACATCTTCTCCCTACTAGACAAATTCTTCAGTCTAGATTAAGAGTAGAAGGTAATAAAAGTAGTTCTACTTTTTATAATAAGTCTGGTAATACTATCCTATTGGCTATTCCTAACCTTTAAGGCAACATCCAGATTGTGAGGACTCACATTCTCAAGTATAATGTCCCCAATTCTGTAAGTCTTACAACAAGACACCTAAACTTTGAGACTTTGCATTATTGTTTTGGACATGTTTCTGATGAAGTCACATGTCATATTCTTGACAATATTAAAGATGTGAAGAAGATTCATTTCCCAACATAGAAACATATCTGCTGTGGTTGCACTCTTGGAAAGATGCACTAACACAACTTCTCTGAGAACTCTGTTTGCTCCAGTAAACTTCTAAGATTGATTCACTCAGATCTCCTTGAGCTCCCCATCTTGTCTTATTCAAAGTACAAGTGGATGATTACATTTCTTGATTACTATTTCTCCTATTGTAACATTGTCTTTCTGCACAAAAAGTCTGAAGCTATAGAAACAATTAAGTCAATTTTCCAGATGTAGTCAAATACTATTTCTCATCTTGTAAAGAGGTTGCATACTGACATTAGGGGAGAAAATAATCAAACCACATCTTGCTTGAAAAGGTGTAGTCAATGCAACTTTAAAACATACCTACCAGATTCCTAGTAGGAGTTTGCAATTATAGCTGCAGCTCATGTATACAATTACATGTTTGTTAGGTATCTCAAATAAAAAACACCTAAGGAAATCTTCTTGGGTAATAAACCCAAAACATTGCACTTCTGTGTCTTTGGCTATAGAGCCTATGTGTTTCTTCTCAGTGAACTTTGTACCAATCAACTTGTACCACATTCTGGATTGATGATATTCATTGGATATGAGAACAATATTTACTGTTTTTTGTACTATATACAAGAAAATATTATTTTCTGCTCTATACATGCCATCTTTGATAAGAAACTTTTTTCTAAATACACTGACTTCCATACAAAAGAATACAAATTATATAATAAGTTATTGGACAAAATAAGTCCAGAAACAGAGTTGTTAGTGCCTAACCCTTTTGAAAAAGATAGACCTGCTCCAGTACCTATTCCACACACATCCATTTCTCTCATTCAAAACAATCCTCCTACTTATTCTTCTTCACCCTCTCTTTCTTATAAGTTTACATCTCCCCTACCTACTCCAGGGTCTAAAAAGCCTATAGTAGAAATTGAAGAGGATAACAATGTTAACTATAATGGTGAGATACAACTATTCAGCCCTCAATGACCTTTACAACCTGCTCTGTAGACACTACAAGAAAGTCCTGAATTAAGAAGATCTAAGCATCAAACTTAGATACCCTTTAGAGAAGAAAATATTTATAGAGAATGAGAATATTCTACCAATATCCTGCAAAATTCTTTATGGTAGCCAAGAGGGAGGTTTTCCAACCACAATATGGTTTATGATAGGCATGAAAATGCTTGTCAGAAATTATGAAGAATTTATTAGAATACATAATAATTTCCTAATAATCCACTATCCAGGATAGTAAGGATAAATGAAGTTGATTACTTATATAACTTATTCAATAATATCATTGAGATAAATAGAATCCCATATAATATCCAGTAGAAAGGCAAATGTCCAATCATTAATAATGGAAGTAGAATAGATACTCTATCTCCTACAGGTAAATTAGCTGAGCCAGCTATTACTAGCTACTTGGTATGTCTTGCAAGAGAAGAGGGAGTAGAGTAAATTTGCTTTCTCTTAGCACAATGTGCAGCAGAGTCTTGCCCAATTCCCAAAAATCTTGGAGATGTTACTAGATTACTAGCTGATATTCAAAAGAAGTGGCTTGAGTCTTATTTTAAGTAAAATTGCTTAAAGACAAAAAAATCTATGGAGTTGTGAGCCTCCCTAAGAGAAGAAAAGTGATTAAGAATTACTAGGTATTTAACATTAAGTCTGATGGTCATTACAAATCTTAACTTGTTACAAAAGGATTTTCTCAGATCAAAGGAATTAACTTTGATAAATTATTTACTCCAGTTGTCTGCTATGGAACATAACACCTATTTCTAGTTGTTACTGCCCTTGAAGATTGGGATATCCATAGTATTGATGTAAAAACTGCTTACCTTTATAGTAATCTGAATAAGGAAATTTACATAGAGTAGCCTGAAGGTTTTAGACTATCTGGAAACTCCACAAAACATTGTATGATCTTAAGCAAGCTAGCTTATCTTGATGGTGGACTATAATCAAGTTGATATTAACCCTAGGATTTAAGTGGTATAAATCTGATACTGGTGTATATTATTTCATTGATGAAGAGACTAGAGAGCTTATTATAGCAATTTTCTATGTTGATGATATTTACTTCATGGGTTTAAAATATTTCCTACTCCTTTTAAAGTTAAAGCAAAAATTTATGACAAAATAAGAATGCCATGACCTTAGAGAAACCAAAGAGTTTCTTGGAATGTGTATAAGTCATAATCACAAGGATCAAAAAATCTTTGTAGACCAATCTGAGTACTTAAACAAATTTTTAGCACACTTTAATATAGCAACCAATCCAATAAGTACTCTACTGTCATTGGACTATGTGTTTAAACCCAATAATAAACAGTGTAACCCCAATTTCCATCAGAAGTACCAGCAAATGGTCAGATCTCTAATGTATCTAATGATTGGCTTACATCCTGACATAGTATTTGCTGTAGTCAAACTTGCCCATGGGCAAATCTCTCAAATGAGCATTATTAAGCAGGATTGCATCTCTGTAAGTATTTGCTTAATACTTGCAAGTATTGAATAGTCTATGATGAACTCAGCAATAAGTTTGTTGTGGCACACTCTGATTCAGACTGGGCACAAGAGAAGCACTCCAAACATATTGATGTTTGCTATCACTACATAAGAGATCTAATTGAGGATAAACAAGTTAAACTATATCACATTAATGGGAAAAAGAATCCTGCTGATATTCTGACCAAAAACTTTGGTTAAGTATTGTTTAGTCATCTCCATCCATCTCTTGGCTTAGAAATACTCTAAGCTCATCTACTTCTGCTTTTATCACTTAACAGCTGATGTCTTAAGTGATGAGGAGTGTTGCAAAACATTTTGCTTAGTAAGTGTATGGCCCACAATCAGTAATCCTAATTATGTAGTTGATGTAAAATTTTTTGCATAGGTTAAACTACTACTAATATTATTTGTCTTTAATTGTTGCTCACACTTTCTCAGCTCTCCATTCAAGTATTCACTACAGGTAAGTGGTTGCCAGTTGTCCACACTGCACCATGCTGCTGTGCATTCTGTTCCTTCCAATATATGGATCAATCTAGAATGTTTGATTCATCTCTGGATAAGTATTATCACTTGGTCTGCTCTTCTGTATGATATCTGCAGACTCCCTCATCTGAGTGTGAACTGCATCTAACAAGTTTTCACTTTTGCTACTATCATTGTGTATGAAGCTTTACTCTTCTAAGATCAAACTAATATATTTGTAAGTAGCTGCCAGTTGTTTACACTATGCATGCTTGCTACTTTGCTTGCTCTTTTCAACAATACTATCTTTATGCCTGACAAATTGGTCATCTCTTCTATACTTATTCAATTCTTTATTACAACCTGACCTAAACTTAAGGTTATAACATGATCACTCTCCAAAATTCTTGCAAATATTTTTGAGAATGGTAAGCAAAAAGGTTCTGGGACTTTGGTAACCAACTTCTTTGGCCCCTAAAGTTCAGAGAGCTGTCCAAATTTTTCAGCCTTAACTAGAATATTTACCACTTACTCCCATAATTGACTCGGTGTTGGAAAGGTGCATGCTTTGACATTCCCTTCCACTTCGCAATCCCACAACCATTTCGATAATTATGTATACCGCATTTGGTACCTGAGTAAGTGTCACGAAGTCAAATTTGTCGGGATGCACACGGGATCCAATTTCACCAATGTTGTGACAAGGAACCATAATGTGCGAACGAGTACGAGACAATAAACGAGAGTGTCTTGCATGTGTGGTGTCCCTTGTCACATCTATGGTCTGCCGTCAATATATGATACTGTCACTCTATATCTATGGACACACAATATGAACCCACATGAATGATACTTGGTCTGGTTTTCCAACTTCAGTTTGATTGGGACAGCATCATCATTATTTATTTATTTAAATATCGAGTGATGTGATACCGGTACCAGATTACACGCGGGATAAATACTCCACCAGCTTGTGCGCTTTGGTCTCTCTGCTCTCAACTTCCACCTCATTAGATGCCATTGTTTCTACTCTTATTGAGTCTTTTGGTTGGATGGGTCTGTTACAAAGTGTTCATAGCTCCAAAGTTCAACCCACTACAGCAAATCGCGGGTCCTCCCTATGTCTGGAAAGGAAGTGTCAAATTACATGAGTGAGTCCGCCAGTGAGCACCTTGATCTGTGTTTGTTATCTTCACAATGCTTTAAGCCCTTCGTACTCTTCCAGAGTACATGATATATACGTGCAGAGATACGGGCGATCAATGCGCGTCTGGGGGCCAATGCCAGTAGGCTGAGTTCTTCCCACTTGTCGGTGCCCAATTTCATACTCAGTCATGTGCTCTAGGGTGATATACGTTTTTTGACATTGGATCCTTGGTCTGTTCAACATGTCCTGACAAATCCGACGATATACGAAAAACCATGGCAAATACGTCATAACATTTCAAACGTGCTCGGAAACGGTCTTCTCGCGGCGGAGGGACACATCCACAAACGTCAGCGACGTATTGTTGCACCCGTATTCTCCAGGCAGTATGTTCAAGGACTTCTACCTCTCTTCTTCACCAAGGGCAACCAGTTGAAAGAAAAGTGGATGGGTTTAGTTTGTGAAGGTGCTGAAACATACGAGGAACATGTGACAGTGAATGTTTATGATGAACTGAAAAGGGTGACTCTTGAAGTCGTAGGACATGCAGGTCAAGTGATATGGCATTTATTTTGGCTGGAGCTCATTCAAAACAGCCCTAGATTGCGATCTCAATGAGAATCGGGACGAGCTCAACGAACTATTACTTGCACAAAGAGATCTCTGGGACCTCGCGGTTTATCCAATTAGGATCTGGGGATTATTAGTGTCATTATATTGTCCATGGATGACTAAGATCATTGTCAGTCGTACCTCATCCGATTTTAGTATCTGTTCATATGGGTTGTACAGCCGAATGAACATCAGAAGTCCATCAAACGCTCTCAATCAACTATTCGACGTATCACGGATAGACTGATTCGAGAGAAGAAACGCAAGATTGAGGATGCTGTTGCCAATGGCAAGACTTACGAAGGGAATGACTTCCTTAGTCGTTTACGTGAGTTAACCTTTACGAGACTCCTCTGTTTTAAAGTTGAGTATCACTGAAGTGAAGTCTAATGCTGCAAAACACTTGGGTCTTGAAGATCGTATCTCGGACGATGAAATATTTCACAATGTCAATACATTCTTGTTTGCGGGTGCAGATACCACCTCTGTTAGTCTCACATGGACACTTTACCTCCTCGGCCAGAACCTCAATCTTCAGACTCGCCTGCGGAATGAACTCCTTTCTGTCATTCCTGCAGTCTCTATCTCAAAATTGACAGAAGAAGAGATCCACTCTTTGTCTGGCAGTATTTCGAATTTGTCCTACCTTCATAACGTTATCCGGGAGTCATTACGATTAGTCCCGCCAGTACATTCCTTTTTTCGTGTTGCCACAAAAGATGACCAAGTGCCGACCCTGTATCCCGTCCGTGATTACCACGGAAATATCATGGATGGAAAGAGAAGCGTTACAGTACCAAAGGGAACGTTTGTCCACATTCCTATAGAGGGTTTCAATCTAGACAAAGAGTTGTGGGGCGAAGATGCTTGGGAATTCAAGTCAATTTTATCGTCTCTTTTCCATTGACATCTGATAACTTGTAATTTCTTAGTCCTGATCGTTGGGATACCCTACCTGAGAAAGTTCAGACATTACCCGGCCTACTCCGTCATATACTCTCATTTTCAGGAGGGCCTCGAGTAAGCCTTTCGGCACCACATCACTAAAGACAAATCCTGACCCGTACTGAGGCTTGCGTGGGTATGCAGCTCTCCATGACAGAGATGAAAATGATCCTTTACTTCTTGCTTACTCACTTCGTATTTATTCCCACTGAGGATAAGATCCAGCGTGTCAACATGTAGGTTATATACTTTATCTCTGCCACCATGCCGACTACTCGATGCCATCTTGATCAGTGTCATGACGTATCCGTATATATCAAACCGGTTCAAAGAAGGAAGGCAGTTGCCGATGATCGTAAAACCATTCAGAAAAGCAAATATCACTGAAAGGAAGGCAATACCCGTCATACCATAGGCAAATTGCTGATAGTCAGTGTTACTACAGAAGCTCCAATGCAGCATTGACAGTAGGCTAGGGTTGACCAGCAGACGAAGTTGTTCACCAAGTGCACTGCTGGTTTCACTTGCTATTTTTATCACCTTCACGATAGTTGTGTGTTGTGTTGTGTGTCGCAGACACGCGTCATCATACAAATTGTACCATTCCAGCTGCTCAGACAATCTTGTATACCAGTAAGTAATGACATGGTGGATGTCTGTTGTGACAGACACGTGTTATACTTGAGTTCAGCCTATTGTCATTGAATCCAGGTATATAGTCAACAGCTTTCATGTATATCCATTCTGCTGTCTGTACTAGCAGGAAACTTGATCTTATTTTTTCTGTCTTTATTTATCCTTTTGCATTCTTAACTATATTCTATAGTAGGTCAATGTTACAACTCAAAGATCTTAGAATGGATCAATGAATAGAACCTTGTATTAGGGTTAACACAAGAGAACTTATACAGAACTGTCTACCTTATATACTAAGACTGATGGTCCATGCTACTACTGCAACTAACCTACCCTAAATGACCATGTCTACCTTAAGGTCAACATATGTTACACACATTGTATAACATCATCCTTATAGAATCTTCTACCATCTTCTATCATGATATGTGATCATGTGACAGTTTGTGACAGTGACTTGTGACATCATGCTAAACCCTAACCCCAGTTCTAAAATAAAAAGATAAATTGAAAATAAAAAATAAAATAAAATAAAATAAAATAAAATAAAACCAAATCTATCATTTGTGATTCTAACAATCAACCTTTTCTGTTTATCCTGTTATTATAAACTCCATTTATCTTTCCTGTTATTATATTAGGTCTATAATTTCAGGAATAACATAGGATAGTGAGAATTAATAAAATATAGTAAATAACTAGACTAAGGAAAGCACAGAATATTTACTAGTCTTAAATATTATGATTATCAAAAGATGATAAAAACAATCTGTTATAGACCATTTTGAGTTATCCATCTTTCATACCTTATATCAAATCCCAGATACTTATCTGCTTCTGCAAACTCTTTCATTATAAATCATATATTTGTGTTTCATTGTCTAATGACTTGTTTCCTTGACTTTCTATTGTCATATTGTTGAAAGTTGGTCTCTTTGATATTTTCATAGTTATTCACTGCTAAGCCACTGTTCTAGAATCTATGTTAGGTATAGTTCTTGCTTCAAGTGGAAGTCTACAATTATCATATGAAATAGAATAGATCAAGTGCTAAGACTTATCCAGAGAGTGATGTGACTAGATATAAATACAAAAGATAAAGAGAAAACAAATACTTATTTATTATGGCTTATGTAGCTTATAACAGTATCTTTCAGTTCAAACTCTGAGTCATATCTATCTCTAATATAGATAACACTCAACTTATATCTGAGCTACACTTTGTCTCTATTTGTTATATGCTAAGTCCACTTATCCTGAAGATATATCACCATAATAGTAATGTCTCCAAACATATCTGATAAAATCCTGTCTTTTATAATAACCATCTTTCCTGTAATATATCTTTGTAGCAGTAATGCAAATCTTCAAGTGTCTAGTCTTCCATGACAGGGATACTCTCTTAAACTCAGTCTTCTATGGCAAAGTTCTTCTATCCAACCCCTTTCAGTGTTTTACTTCTGAAACCTCTGCTCAGAGCTATATAATGAAACTCCTAAGCATCTCCTAAGTATCTAACTAGTATATAAGACTAGTGTCAAGTTCACAAACAGTAAACTTAGTGTTTTCTCTATTTTACTTTTCATTTTTATTTTCTATTTTCTATTTTTAGAACAACTAGGGTTAGGACTGATTAGTCACGCTGTCACATCAGTCACAACCTGATGGCATAGTCACAAGACAGATCACGAGACTTGGGAGAATTTAGTAGAAGATTCAAGAACAGATGACATCATACAACATGGACACCACATGTTGGCCTCATGAACTATACATGGTTGTTTAGGGTAGGGTGCACAGTAGCTAGCACGGACCATCTGTAGGGCTATATAAGGTAGACTAGTTTGTAGAAGAGTTCTCTATCGAGTTCTCTTATGTTACTCAATACAAGAGTTGTTCTATTGCTTAAACCCTTGAGCTTTAGTTCATAACA
>Ga0157363_1007147_pt1 | contig 10563 bp, 9 predicted proteins | sample AttsexASBM1_FD_111477 | JGI IMG/M metagenome (GOLD analysis project Ga0157363, IMG submission 111477) | Fungus gardens microbial communities from leaf cutter ant in Ribeirão Preto, State of São Paulo, Brazil - Atta sexdens ASBM1 | ecosystem: Host-associated > Fungi > Mycelium > Unclassified ...
AGTCCTTAACAATGATCTCCCTGATGAAGAGGTAGTGGAACCTGTCGACAGTTCCCAACTGTCCTACAAAGACAAAAGCAAGGAAAGAAATACTGTCAGTAAGGCAACTGATCACGAGTCCACTAGGAGGCAGCAATGTGCTTCAAATGAGGCACCTGCTCTTGACACATCAACTGCACAACATGTTGACAATGATATTATTAACATTCAATTACCTTATGATCCTGATTGACCTACTGAACCAGACCTATGAGATAGTAATTTCAGACCCATCTCCCTCCATGGCTTACTTGAGTATCTGCCATCCAATTCCAAAAATATCAAGGTATTGTTAAACTACTTGGCCTAATATATTGAAAACAAGAAAATTGATACAAGCAAGTCCAATAACATTGAGGAACTCAAAGGCATTGGTAAAGCTTCCTGGAGACTTATTTTGTCCATCTACAATTCAGGATGGGATTCTCTTTTTGCTGATAAAAACAATAATTCATTTAGGCAAAAAATTTCATTTATATGCACCCCTAAAGTAAATTCCATCAAGAGTAGAAAGAAAAAAGACAAGCAAAGGTCAATGTCTGATACAGGTATCACTCTTACTCACTTCATTCATTCAGGATAGGTTAAGCATAAAATGACAAGCACTTTAGCCTTCGATATTGCTCAGTTCTTTCCATTGCTGAATCATCAGGTACTTCTATTAATCTTCAGAAAGGGTGAATTTGATCCCAAAGTCAAACAATTCTTTTCCAATTATTTAGTAGAAAGAAAGATTCAGTATTTCTGGAACAATTTTTCCTCTCTATTTTTCAATGTTGATGTTGGTGTGGAGCAAGACTCCACCCTCTCTCCTATCTTATCTGTTTTGTATTTAGCTCCTATTCTTCATATTCTTGAAAAACATTTAAAAATCCTAAAAATTCCTATTTCAATTCTTTCTTTTGTTAACTATGGTTTTCTTATAGCCCAGAGTAAATCTCTAACAATTTCAAATAACTTTCTCTTTTGTAGTTATAGAGTTATCTCTTCTCTTTTGAAAAAGTTTGGACTTATATTAGAATATGGGAAGACAGAGGTGTTCCATTTTCCTAGGTCTAATGGTGTTTTTGATCCATCTCTTCTTGATCTCTCTGCATTGAGGGGTCCCATACTTTGTCCCAGGAATATATGGAGATATCTAGGGTTCATTTTCAACAGAAAGTTATCTTTTTGTCAACATATCAATCACTATGCAAACAAGGCAATTTTGACTGTCAAGTGTATAAAGATTCTCAGAAATTTGGTTTGTGGTCTCATACCTCATCAGAAACAACTTCTATACAGAAGTTGCATTTTTCCTATTGCCCTGTATAGCTTCCAACTTTGGCATTACAACAAAGTGCCATTATTATATCCTCTCAAGACACTGAACAAGATACAGAGGAGAGCTGCAATTTAGATTTTAGGCATGTTTCAAATGTCTTTATCTCTTGTTATTGAAGCAATTGTAGACTTTATCCCTATTCATCTGCATCTTCAAAAACTCAGTGATAGAGCCTAGCTCAGAGCTCATTTGCTTCCAAATAACCATATATTAAAATCACTACTTAAGGCAAGACCTTCTCTCAATATTGAGCCTCATGAATTCTCTTTGGATTTACTCACCCCATGCCAGTAATTAATAATCAAGGGATCTGTTGTTAACATGGACAATAGGTTCAATGAAGTATTTCTGGTGTTTGACCCACTTGACAAAGAGTTTTCCCCTGGTTCCAGAATTATTGATTCATTCTCTAACTGTTTTTTGTTTTATCCTTTTAAAAAAAGTAGTAATAAAACTTTCAAAACTCAATTGCATTTACTAAATGACTTGATGATCTCATCCTCACTAGATTTATCTCATGCTCTTGTAGTTACTGACACCAGTAACATTGCCACCTCTATTGCTCATATTCATATTTGTGACAAAACTGTCACTAAGACAATCCATCATGCTGTGAATGTTTTGACCACTGAAGCTAAACTCTTTCCTATTAGGTGTGGCATCAATCAGGCTACTAGTATCCCTGGCATTTCCAAAATTATTGTCATCACTGACTTGCTTTACACTGCACAAAGAATATTTGACTCCTCACTATATCTACATCAAATACACATAGTGTCCATCCTCAACAAGCTTAGAAGATTTTTCATCAACAATAATTCAATCAAATTTTGGGAATGCCCAAGTTGGTGTGATTGGTCACTTTATAAAGCTATTGATACAGAAACTAAACAGTTCCACCCTCAACTTCTATATCCTTGCAAGTCGTCTTGGAACTTTAGCAAGAAAAATGAGTGTGATAATATCTTATCTAGCTGGAAAATGACATTTCAAGCATCAGATCTGAAGGGACATCACTTCCTTAATCTTTATGGTAAGTATAATAACCATTTTGAACCTATATATGTGAAAGGCAGTTCTTGGCTCAAATACTTTGGGCATTCAAATTCACTGTGTGTAAGAGCAACTAGAGCAATTGTCAATCATGCTCCAATTGGCAAGTACAGACTTAGATTCTTCCCTTAGGAAAATTTCAGTTATCTGTGTAGTTCTTATTTCTTAGAATCAAGGCATCATATTTGTTATGAGTGTAGAAGGTTTAATGCATATTAGAATCTGAGGAGAGACTTGATAAGTCATTTTGTTCTTTTCTTAGAGTTTAACAGTAATGTGTTTTCATTTGGAGATGCTATTACTTAGTCAAGTTAGCTTTTGTCACTACATAACCTTTTCTTTTCTTTTTTTAGTTTTTAGTTTCTTTTCATCTTGTTTTGTTTTCTCTCTCATGTAGACTGGTTCTTCCTGTACATAGTTACATAGTAGCTACTATGGTCTGTCTTTATGCTCTATGTAATAAATTGTTGATTTTTAAAAAAAGGCAAACTGTGGTAGCTACTTCATAACTACATTAAATAGGACTAAAGAGAAAAAAGAGAAGAAGGAGAAAAAAAGAAAAAAAGAGAAAGAAAGAATAAAGTCTATAATAAAATACTACTAAGAAAGCAGAAAAACTGCCTACCCATGTAATGCTCTCTCTGAAGGAGAAAGCATTTGGATTGAATTTTAGAAATGAACCAAACTGACCAATAATGTCTCTCATTGGGTTTAAATATTTGTTATATCATTTACAGTTATAAAAGATATGATGTCTTAATTCAATTAGATATGATCTACACAGACAACTAAACTCTTCTCTTAGGAAAAATCTTAGTTAGTATTCTTCTATAGGAGCATGATTTGTGATGGCTTGAGTAGCTTGGGCACATAGTGAATTAGAGAAACTGAAATGTTCACCTCCTTTTGTGTATGAAGATTCAATAATTAAAAGATTATTATTTATGAGATTTAGAAAATTTCTTTCTTTGAGATCTAATGTTTGAAAAGTTGTATGCCACTCTTTGATGATGTTGTCACACTCTTCCCTCTTGTTGAAGTCCCATGATATTTTGCTTGGATAAAGTAGAATAAGATTAAATTTCTTTGTCTTCTTATCCACTGACACATGAAGTTACCAATTGATATTACTAGGACAATTCTAAAATTCTATAAAATTGATGGAATGTTTGTCAAAAAATGCTTGAAGATCTTTTGATATTGTAATTAATTAGAGCTAAAAGGGATGGATGGTGGAATCAAATATTATTTGTGCTGTATGTAGAGCATTCATGATGACAATAATATGAGAAGTGTAAGGTATTTGTACAGCCTGACTAATCCTGCATCTGATAGCAAATAATTCTGTCTCTGTAGAAGTGATATTAATAGTATGGTAAAGCATTTTCTTTATGAAACTGGAAAAAGAGTGAATGTGTACAATAGATATAGCAATGTTGTTTTTGATACTAGCATCTGATATAACAATGATGATATTAGATTTCAATGACACATTGAGTACAAGATTGTCAAGTTTGTTGCAATGGGCAGTCCTAGTTTCTTTATTGTGGTAGTTAGCTTTATGAAAAGAGAAGTGACTGGAGAAAATATCAATTAATCTAGATCTTGGATGAAATTCACTATTTAAAGAATTGAAAGATGGAAAAATTCCATTTAGACAATTGTTGGTATCAATAATAGAACTTTTGATTTTTTCTTGTTGTTTAGAGGTTATTTTTTCTAAAGATAGATAATAAGATTGTAAATCCAGCATGTACCTTCTTTCAAGAAGCAATTTGATTGCATAATTATGAGAGAGCGTAGATGTTCATAGTTGATGTCTACTCAGTTTCTGAAGGTGTATATAAATAGAAATAAGACTAGTGATAGCCTTGATTTCCATAGTAGATGAGGTGTAGAAAGCATCTGAAATCTATAATGCAGCTTACTATTGCATTTTATTGAGCTTGTTCAGTAGGTAAGAAAGAGGTATTTTGTTATAGTGCTATAATGAAAAGCTATAGAAGGTGATAAAGAGAATACATATTCTGTAGAAAAGACATTTTTGATAAGGAAGAAGTCCACATATTGAGTTTTCTTGCATCTTTATATACTTGACTATAGACAGAGCTTTATTGGCATAATATTTGATGTGTTAACAAAATAATAGCTTTTTATCAAAGATAGATCTAAGATACTTCCAAGAATTCTCAGGGCAAAGAATAGGACCTCTAATGTGGCTGAGATTCAATGAGGAAGGATCAAGAAGACCATATGACCTGGAAAAATGAAATACTTCAGCTTTTCTATATTTAATAATAAGACTAAACTGTTCTAGTAAGGAAGAGATATGTTATAACTACAAAAGAGACAAGTGTTTTCTTTATCAAAATATTTCTCTTGAGAAATAAAAGGTCTTGTTAACAAATCAAAGAAAAGATATAGGAATTTTTAAATTTTTTGCTCTTTTTTCAAATATATGGAAAATAGGTGAGATGAAAAGAGTAGATAAAATTAAAGATAGAACAGATTCTTGACCTACACCTACATCTACATTGAAAGAAGGGGGTACAAAACCATTTCATAAATAATAGGTTTTTCTACCTACTATATAGTTAGAAAAGAAAAGAGAAACTCTAGAATCAAATCCTGCTTTGTCCATGATAAGGGGAATCAAAGATGAGAAGAATTGGGCAATATTGAATGCAAAAGTATTTGTTTGAAGAATCTTAATCTATCCTGAGTAAATGAGATAAGTAAGAAAAATACCAGTATTAGTTGTTGATCCCTATTTGAGTCTTCTGAGCTGATTTGGATGGATGAAGTTATTTGCTATTGAGTGAAATTGTAAATATTTGCCAATAGTGTCAGAATTCAAGACAGTAGACTCTAACTATCTTATTATTTTACTTTTTCTTTTCTCATTCTCTAGTTGTTATTTCCCTTCCTTGTATTGTGGGGGGCTTAGGGTTAGGGTTAACACAATATCACTGTTATCCCAGTCACCTGACAAGGTCATGGTCACAATCACACTGTCATGTATTATATGGAAAGGGTAAAAGGTTCTGGAAGGAAGATGTTATACAGCATGTATAACACATGGTGGTTTAGGGTAGGCTAGAAGTAGTTAGCATAGACCATAAGGTTTTAGTATATAAGGTAGACAATCCTGTACAGAGTTCTCTATTGAGTTCTCTTGTGTTAACCCAATATAAGGTTCATTCACCTGTTCCACCCTAAGGACTTGAGTTTGTAACAAATAGCTTCTCCAATCAATTTTCTCAGCATGTTCAAGAGAATGATGGGGTGGAAGTATTTGGGGAAGTCATAGAATACCTTTTTAGGCTTGGAAATAATGATGGACAATGACAACTTAAAATGCATTAGTTAATAACCTAGGTTTATACAAGCATTAGCAATGTTAATGATATTTTCTAAATATTTGTTGTCTTTGACAATTGCTTTAAGATGTTTCCATAAAATTCTGTTAGGTCTAGAGGTTGACATGTTGCTGCATTTGTCAATGGCACTTGTGAATTCCTTATTTGAAAAGAAACTCTACATTGATTTGGGTTTGGTAGGCAATTCATCTAATAAAGATTTATTAACTTGTCAGTTTTGTACTGAGTTGAATGTTTAATGTAATGCTCATTAGAGATTTTCAATCTCTATGCAAGGATGTCTGTTGTATTGTACTGCTTCAATGGCCAGTAATTCTTTCTTCTTGACCCAATTCATAAGATTCTAGGGTCTACAATTTTTTGACATGATTTTTTAAACCTTGTCATCAAAAGAAGATGTGTTTTGTTGTCTTCACTATTCTTCTGAAGTCCCTCCATTCCTTGACTCTCTTGGATAATCTGTAAGCTGTAAGTTTTACTTGATAGTTTTCATTCCACCAATTTTTAGATTGACCTAGTTAACCAGACACAAGTGTTTGAGCCAGATCAACTCTGATAGTCTTGCATGTTCTTAGACTATACACTTAAGGGAATTATTATCAGAAATATTTGAAGTGTTAATATTTCTGAATCCTTTGATGAGATTAGACATGAATTCTGTTTCTTCTTGATTGGTTTTCATAATGATATGTCTTTTGTCTTGAATAAATACTTCATTGATAATTATGTTGACTATGAGTGGAGTGTGATTGGAGGGGAATCAAAGTTCTGGAAATACATTGTGGTTATTTAGTTCCATTAAACTTGATTGCAAAAAGAATAGGTCTAAAACTGAGTTTGTGTTGTTATTATTATCCAAGTAATATGTGGGAACCTGTTGGATGGATAAGAAGAGACTGAGGTCAAAAGAGTCCACTACCTCCAGTAAAGTGATGCTATGAGACAAATATAAAGAGTATGATGAGTTCTAGTCACTATCTTTAATATTAAAATCACCAGCTATGATTAGAATATTTCAAATGTTAGCTTCAGTATCCTTGAGATACTTTAAGGCAAACTGATTATTGTCAGAATAAACATTAATCATGAAAAATATAGAGCCATTATTAAAGAATAAAAAACAGCAAATGTCTTTATAGTTAAAAATGTTTTTTCATAAAGAAAATGTATAGAGGTTAAACAAATATTAATATAGGAAATAACCCTCAGGCAGTCATATTCATTGGAATTTGATCTGGAAAAAGTAATCTAGTTTGGATGATTCAGAGCTTCTACAACTTTGTCTTCTTCTTCACTAAAGGAACTTAGAATAGTATATATAAATGACTAAAGAGGTTCTTGAATAAAAATAATGTTAAAATCTTTATTTGTTTTTAATATTAAGTTAGTAAGAGCTCTGTTCTTTTGAACATTTTGAGAGAACACTTTGAGATTTTCAATAATCATACCTGAGTGTTACTCATGGTTGAGTAAATTAACTGTTTCTTGGTTTCCTGGATTTCTTGATATTTCTTGACATGCTATTCCTTGTTAAAGCAGTGCCTTCAGGATGGACAGGAGTTTGAATCTGCTTGGTGTTTATCTTTGCAGTTTAAATATTTGAAGGTATAAGAGTATAGTTTGCCTTGTTTTATTTCAAGTTGAGGTGGGTTTATTTTAAAATTTGCCTTGCAACACCAGGTGAAGTGGCAATGATGTTTGACCTTGTGAGGTCCATTGTATTTAATGTATCTTGATCCTTGTGCTCTACATGTAAAAGTAGTGTATCTCTACTTCCAGCAATTCTTATATTAGGAAATATTAGTATTCATATTAGTATTACCAAAAGTGGCAATGTAGCTTCCTTATATTGAAGCAATGGTTAATAAGAGTCTTAGCAGACATACTACTCTGGGAGTCCCAGATATCAATCCATATAATAGCCATATCAGACTTTGGTAAGACTTTGACAACTCATGGCTTGGAGATAATACAAATATTGTTAAAGATATGAGTAGACTTGATGATTATTTCTATCACACTAGAATCAATGGGCATATTTTTACCTTCAATAAAGTAGAAAATTCCAAGTATTTTCAGGTATAACTTAGATTAGGAGAGATGAGCAAGTCAAACATTGTTGATGTCTACTAAGCTGATATTTTTTATATGATATTTGACCACATTGAGATCTGAAGGTGATGCAACTTTGTTTGATGTGAAAATAAGACTATAGTAATCAGATCTGATAAAATCAATCAAAGTGTCTAACTTGATACCTTTCAAGGCTCTGTTTAAGTTAGCAATGTGTTTGCTTGAAGATGCCATAAATTTGGAGATGTTCTCATTGCCCATAGAGACAATAATTTGTTATCATGAGGGACATTTGGTTGTCATATTAATATGTGGTTTTATCTTTCTTATATTATTTATAGTTTTGTATATGTTTTTGATCTTTTTATTTGGAAGATTAGGATAATTGTTTTTGATTTTGAGGATATCATTGATGTTTGCAGATAACACTTGCACATATGTATATCTTGATTGGTTCTGGGTCTTATTGGTATTTTTGCTGTGAAATTTAGATTTGTTCAATTTCTCTTTAGACAGTCTGGGAGAAACTGAAATGGGTAGAAGTGAGAAACATTTGAGATATTTGAGAACTCAACAGGTTTTGGGTCCAGAGTTTTCATAAATTTCTTGTTATTGTTATGAACTAGAATATTATTAGAAACTTTTTCCATTAAAAAATAACAGAAAGTTTTGATACCATCTTTCAAGTTTAATTTACTCCATTCTCCTTCAAAGATGAAAGAGATAAAAGTCCACACAGTCTTTCCAAAGCCTTCTAAACAAGAAATATCTTTCTCTCTGTTATGCTTGATATTTCTATTCTTTATAAAGTTTGCCATACACATGAGAGATACTTTAATGTTCTTAGTATTGATGGACTAAGAGTTCTGGTTGCCAAGTATGGATATGGGATGAGTTTGACTGTCTGAAAGATCCAGATTAGCAGATTAGTTTTCCATATATGAAATAGAAGAGAAGTTGAGACTATTTGATTGGGCTACATTAACACTAGTATTAGACATATACTCTACACAAGGCAGAGGCATGTTGTTTGAACTATTAGTCTTATTATGAATGCTTGTCTTCTCTCTCTTGGGAAGCATATATGATAAGTTGAAAATCTCAGCCTCTATATGTTTTATTCATATAGGGTAATTACTTTGAGCCTCTATTTTTATCTCATAGGAAATAGAAGAGATGTTAGAATGAGCTAATGATTTTCTAGACCAATTCAGGCTCAACATGTTAGATCTCTCTCTTGAAGCATTTATACAAACATCTTTGAAGATATCATTGCATTTATTAGGGATAGATATAGCTGAAGTAGTGGAAAAATTATTTGTATTTGCAATTTCTCTGATAGGTGCAATCATACAAGATAGTGGTATTAAAGAGAGAAGCATGTTGGAGATGACCGAGTCACTCCTTGCAGTCTTCATTATAAAAAACAATTATTGTTTTGCCTTCTGTGATGAACTCAGAATCACCAACTTGAGCATCAACTAGTATACATATGAATGTATCATTGTCTGATAACTGACTCCACTGAGTAGTCATTGACAGACTCAATGATTTCCATATCTGCAAACACATAAATCCCTCAAAACAATCTACTTTTCACCTTTTTTGTCTGGTGAAGTGTCTTTAGGTCATTTATCATTATCTGATTCTTTTAGTTTCATCTCTTTTATCAGAGCACAGAAGTATTTGTATGAATACAATTCTTCAGACTAAAGTGATGTAGCTATTGATGATTAGTTTCTAAGGTCAACATTTGAGCAAAGTGTCATTACCATTTATTGTTCTTGAATATTAAGTCTTGAGTCTAAACTATATGAAGACTTGAAAAATTATTAGAGAAAACTGATCTTCAACCTAGATCTGGGGATAATAGGCATATAATGTTTTGTATATTGTATCATGTCCTCACTTATCAATTGAATTGTTGACCAAGATTCTTAGATATTAGCAGAGTTCTATTTGTTTGTCTCCTCAGTTGAGTTTCTTATATAGTGACAATGAATTCAAATATGCTTGGAGCACTTCTTTTGTATAGGGTTGGAACTCCAGAAAAGTAAACTAAGATTGTCACTATAAATAAGGAGTTGGAACATTAAATAAACATTAAAACCAATCTCTTTTAGGAAATTCATCATCCAACTAAGTTGATAGCTACAATCAGAGAATACTATGTACTCAGTCTCAGTAGAAGACAGAGCCACTGTCTTTTGTTGATGGCTCAGCCAGAATGTTACTCCATAAGCCAAAAGAATAAAGTAACTAGTCACAGATTTATGGAACTTTAGATCTTGTGCCCAATTTAAATCTGAATGTGCTACAACTGTTAAAAATAATCTTCTTGGTCTTATCATAGTTGGTAGACTTAATTTCAGGAATGTGTTTCACTTAGTTAGTATACTACCTAATCATTATATACAACTTCCTATAGATATTTTTTGGCTCTTAGTTATTTACAGTTTGTTAAAATTAGTGTACAGGGAATTCTCTGATAGTCTTAGACTTTATTTCTTAGGAATTCATCTAGTGTACTATAAACAATTTTAAATAACTAGATTGAGATAAATACAACAATAACTTATCTATAGACTATCACAAAATGAACTACTCACTTGTTTGTGATATCTGAACCTTGATACACTCTCAGAGATTTAGGAGTGATTCAGAAGTTCAATAATGATGGCAATGATGATAAAT
>Ga0157363_1007149_pt1 | contig 10559 bp, 8 predicted proteins | sample AttsexASBM1_FD_111477 | JGI IMG/M metagenome (GOLD analysis project Ga0157363, IMG submission 111477) | Fungus gardens microbial communities from leaf cutter ant in Ribeirão Preto, State of São Paulo, Brazil - Atta sexdens ASBM1 | ecosystem: Host-associated > Fungi > Mycelium > Unclassified ...
AGTTTATCTTTATAACTCTTTAAACGTGCTCTATCGCGCGAAACGATACATAGCGCTTCTCGGGTAAACGTCCATCTTGTGATTCAGGTGCACCTTTTGAACACAGACGCCTTATCGTATAACATCTGAAATTGGGTCGCGTATATCAATCCGCGGACCATAAAAAATTCCTCGACTTATTTACGATTCTCGAGCATACTTTGTAAGAAGTTAACAGTGGTGGATAGAGACTGTTACCACGCGAGCGGGCAGCCAACAGTGAAAGTACGGCTAAGAGCATTAATATTTTTTCAATACATTATCATGGTTTTTATCATGGATTATATGATATTTAAATGTCGACGAATAATCGCCGCATCACTGGTGGGCAGAAATAAAATGCACGCGGGCCATATTTTTTCCTCAACAGCAGCAGACAGAAAAGATACTCCCGTTAAAGCGATTAATTCGCATTAGTGTCAGTCGGGACCTTTTTTTCTGACTTAAGCGATCCGCTCACGATTTATCTATTCCGTGCAGCAGCTTTGTTCCGCATTGGAAACACACGTTCAAAGGTGACAGGCATATAGTCGGTCTAAACAATAGGCACGCGACATCGAGCAGAAAAAAATTGATGCCCACGTGCTAATTTGACGGAACAGATATGCGTGTGGGCGGAACGACAACTCCTATTCCAGCCTCGACACATCGACGACAACTTTCGCGGGCGGTATCTTTGAAACTATCCGTACGAGCACCTGCAAATGCATGAGCAGATGCACGAGTACCGCGCGCGATCCATTAATCAGCAATGCAGTCGACTCTCCAAACTGCGATGCAAATAAGTCGCGTTTGTTCACGTTTCACGATAACAAAGGTCACGTGCACGGACTCGTGGCAGACACACGAAAACGCCCTGAGACTGAAACGATCTTTCAGTCTCATGAAAGCATTGAAAGAAATCAATTGTACGAATAAGTTCCAAGTTAAGTTCAATCGTTCTTGGCGCTTTTCATCCTACGTCTAGCAACTTGCCAAATCATTTAGTCGAGATTACCAATGTGCGATATTCACAAGACAGAGGTCCCTCAATTTGCAAGATTAACGTTGGCGAGAATCATTTTGTGCAAGTAACGGTTTAGTCTGTGAGGCGTATAGCTGGTTGCTGTTCGTTAATTCCGTCAACAGATTGCCCGTGATGACTCGAAACATTAAACGCTATGCGAGCTGCTGCATGGGAACCGCAAGACAATTACTGCTTCGGTTGCAGTCGCGGAGCGGAAGTCTCGGAGTCTGGAAAGTCGAAGAGCGAGTGACGCGCAGTACACCGCGATACGTCCAACTGTTTCGAAATTCGCCGAGTTCCGGCTGAGTTTCCACGTGGGGTTGGAAACAACCATTAGATAGGACGGCAGAAAGCGGGCCCAATGTGTATGTTTCAGAGAGCTTCTCCGCACGAAGATCCACACCGGATTGTCGTTGTTGTCCCGACAAGATACTGGCGTACGTGCGCCCGTTCAGCATCCCGAGATTAGGGACAACCGCACGAATGCCGGGACGCTTGTCGTATCGACATTCCGAGGAAAATCGACGAATCGCGATCGATTACATGCGAGCCACATTGGACCATGTTTCAGCAACACTATCGGGAGAGGAACGTGTATCGAGAAAGAATCGAAATTACTCGCTTGAGAATAGACTTATTGTGAGGACTTTTACAAAGCGTGTAAAAGAGAGCACGTTCGTTATATTCGCAAGATGTCACAATAATAAAAGAGAACAAATATTTTATATAAAGACGAAAATTGTGTACAGGCAAATTATTTTAATATCATTTGAACACAGCGACGAACAAATATCTTGAAATACAAAGCAAATATTCAATATTACAATTAAAAATTTGTTTACGCAAATTGCGTAAACGTTTAAAAGCATTACATGATTTCGCTTTATATATTTTTTGAAATAAAAAAAAAATGTGTGCTGTTCTAAAAATATTTTCATAAATAAAAGAAAAAGATTTTATTCGTTTGATTTGATAGCTCCAGAGATTCTTTTTAATGGATTGCATTCGTAAGTATGTTATTATATTTGCACGTTCCGACGAAACTAACAGAAGATTCATAAATTTGAAAGAAGCTGAGCAAGTCGCCAGCGCCCGAATAAGCTTTCGTGTGCGAAAATTTACTCTTGTGAGAAAATTATTGAAACACGCCGTCACGCATAACGCTGACACGAGTCCACGCATTTATAAAGTACTGTCGCGCGCAATATATCTTTCGGAACGCACGCAAGAAGTTGCAACCGCATTCTTTCTCTTTCGTTTCGCGTCTCCTTCGCGCATACCTCCTACATTAACACGTGAAAGACTTTCATGTGTATATGAAATACACTATTATTCATAGTGTCAAATTATATTTAGTTTGAGTTACTTTTAATCATTTCTATGGATCATTACTCCTCTTACGATCGTCATTAATTCAACTAAAACCAAACAATTTAACTCGAGAAAAATGTACATTAGCTTTGAAAAATTTGGTTTACTAAGTGCATACGTTAATATAAATATGTTATTTACTTTGAAATTAATCACAGAAGATTAATTTACATGTTGAGACACATGGAAGTTAAAACAAAATGATATTTAACTAAAAAAAAATTGTGTTACTATTACTTCTGATATCTAACATTAAATTTACATTCTTCTTTTTTGAAAAATTTTATTATTTCGAGTGATAAGTTTCGATTTACCTTATCCGATAAAGACATTTTCACACGTGTTATATTAAATCATCATACGTTGCCTGTTACACGAAATATTGAACTTTAAACTAAATTTATTTATTGCAACACATTAAACGGAGAAATAATATTTAATACTATTCCATTAGCAACAAACAGATTGGCGCCATAGCTTTTGTAAAAAACATTATATTTTTAGTTAAATCTGAATAATTCAACGACAAATATCGATTCTACTCTATGAAAGATAAATAAGTTATGTGATTCATCCAATTATGCATTTATACAATGGTTCATATTGAAAAACAGCAATTTCACATTTATCACACGTATATACATATAATGCATCTAAGTGTATTAATACGCGTCTAATGCTTCGATCGCGCATATTGGATATGGAATATTTTATTATATCGCATCAACACACAATAGCCATTCGAATGCAGGGACTGTGACAGATAGATTTAATAACTGCAAAACAAAGGAAAAATACGATGATGTTAATATCTTATTACTTATAAAATACTTAAATATTGCAAAAAAGCTTCAAACTATTATTATTATATCTTATATTCGCAAAAAATATCTTTATCCAAATTTAAAAATAATCACAGAGTTATATAAATGCAATTTTATATAAATAATCGTTGCCAATAATTCCAAGATTTTAAACAGCTAAAAATTTTGTTATCCATTACAACTTCTTAAGAGGGAATAGAAAGGAGGAAAAGCCTTTTTACAATTTCCCGTCAATCTTATATTTATCTCAAGCTACAATTTTCTTACTGTTATCTTCGGTCGAAACATGAAAGAAAAAGGCAATAGACTTCTCGAACGTCAAAAATATACATCAATGTCTACTTTCGCTTCTCATTGTGTTTATGATAATACATGGAGCGATGGATACGTGCGATTCCGCGTGCACGCCGCAATCGAGCCGTTTCACAGGATGCGAGCACCAGTGCGTAACATTTTTATCGAAAAAGCAATGGTCTCTGCACGCGGCACAAGGCAAGAGGCATTCGAAATGAAGTAAATGAACACGGTGAGGCCACCTAGACGGCGGCCGGTTCGATGACATCATCACCCGTATTACATTAGCCTACGTAAATGCTCTGCACGCGTGCATTCGCTCGTATGAATGCACGTGGATTCGCGCACATTCTCAATTTCTCACGCACGAATACGCGAACGTGTGCATTTTTAACGTGTACATTGCACATGTATACACGCGGTGAGATTCATGTCGCGATGGAAAGAACCGAAGGAGGGATAAAAGAGCGCGAACGAAAGATCCAATCTCTTCTCCGATCTCTACTGTAAAAAAAAAAGACAGTGCCCGCGTGAGTCGTTAAACTCCGCCGACAGGCGGAGACCAAGATAAGAGGGAATCGAGGAGTTCCCGACGTGTCCACTGCATGCAGAATTCTATTTCCGACAGGTAAACGCGGCCGTCGCTTACATCGCGTCAACGCGAGTCAATTTGCGCAGCCAACACTTCGCGCCATTGTAAAAATTAACTGGTACATGGGAAACCGACAAATCCCGACTGTCCATCGGGAGGCATATTATTCTCGCACAATGTCATCTGCGAGCAGCGCTTTGTGTACAGGATATTTACGAGCGTGATTATTTAGACGTGAGATACGAAAACTGAGTTTTTCATGGAATTATTTCAAAATATCAGAGAAAAAGAAGAAAATTAATATTTGTATTTTTCTGTCGTAGAGTATTATTGTACGCTAAAAAGAGTTTGGTAATAGCTGCTCTCTAAATCTGAATCAGTGGATAATCACTGTTATCAGTGCCAAATATGCCATCAGTGAATGAAATGTAAGATCCCTAACTTAATCTTTATGGTGTGATCTAATTAAGTTGTTAGTGCTTAAATTCAATGAATATGATATTGGAAGATTGAAATTAATGTGCAAATATCAGTATTTTAGTTATATAATGCTCAAACATTCTTCCTTTTTGAACTTTGCTGATTATCAGTGCAAAGTATGCCACTTGGTAATTAATGACTATCCACTGATTCAGATTTAGAGAGTACTAAATGTTGAATAATAATTTCAATCAAATACAACTACAAATAATTTTACTTTTCTAAATATTTATTAAGTTTTACTAAAAACATGATAATAATATAACCAACGATTTAGTAATAATTACTAAATATTTAGAAAAATATAATACAATTATTTTTAGTTATTATTAATCGAAATTACGAATTTGATTGAAATTACTTCACTCAATATTTGATAGCTGTTACTAGACTCTTTCTTCAGTGTAAAAATCGCAAGATATTCACAATTAATAAAGATCGCGAGAGACATTTACTATCCAGACGAATGGTACGAACGTTCGCTAACGATGCACGCCTCGGGCTGTGATATCAAAAGGTGAAGAGCAGCGATTCTCTTAAACCAAATATTATTCCGAGTACGATCGTGTCACACTACGTGCGCTGCAATTTACAAACGAATTGACCGTGATACTCAGCTACGGCAACGGAGTTGGCAGCTTATCCGGATGATTCATAATAGAGAAGGAGAAAGAGAAAGAGTGAGTTAGAAAAAGAGCGGAATCAAGATTGTGTGCTATCAATTCTCGGAGAAGGGAGATATCCCCGGGACGAGCGCCGATGCTCTCGCTCGCTAAGCACGCTGTGCTAGGATGGGTGTCTAAGCGCACGTCCGCTAAACAGCTAGATACGTTCGCCAGATAGGAGATACTTATGGCACTTGGGGGTATGAACTCGTGACCGTCGGGACTGCAGGATATAGTCTCGCGTCCTCTTACCGCCTCGGGAGTGGATATAACCTACGATATAACGGGTATCCATCTCAAGGGCGGAGAGGGTTGGAGCGGAAGCAATTGCTGGAATTGCATTCTGTACGCGCAGAATCATCTCCGTCTTTAGAGGACAACGTTTCAACGATCAAACTGCGATTTACTTTGCTTTCTTTCTCATTCGTTTTACCCATCTTCCCCTCTCTCCTATCCCTTTTAAAAAAAAAAAAGATCTTCATTTAAAAATGAATTAGGGAAATACGATCACTTTTATGTCTGCACAAAATCTCATCGTTCCTAAATTAGCTCTTAACATTATACGATTTGATTTCAATTGAATACGTAATACGATTTTCATTTGATCTTCTTTGCGCCACAAAATGTTTCATCTTCGCATAAAGCAACGTTGGAAATCGCCGCAAACAACTCGCTTATTGTTTAGAATTCATCCTGCGCGTGCGCGTGTAAACTACGAAATAAATTTTAACTACGCTCGGCGGATTATATAAGATATTCATCCGTATGAATTTATATCGCACTGGTAACTCCTCGCGATATCACCTTGCCTTTACCGGGGCTTTATAAAGTACCATCCCCCTTTCACCGAATCTCCAAAGTAGAAGTGTATTTCACGATATAAGGGACACTCCAAATTCTCGTTTCTCGCACACGAGGGAAAATTTCTTAGAGAGTAGCGTGGTTGCGTCGTTAAAGCGAAACGGGTCTCCCTCCCGCATCGCTGATCACGCGCCTCATTGAATTTTGATTGTGTTCCAGCGGTGGCTCCGCGTAGTCACACGTTCGATGACAAGCTCGAGCGCTAATTGGAAATTTAGATAATTGCATCTACATAGGTATAGATCGGTATCTTAGTTAGTCGACACAATCGTCTCGACGGAATTAAACGACCTCGTTACGCTCCGCAGATACACTTTATGGCCCACCTCGGAGTCTGACGAGCGACGAGCCGATATGCGCTATCCAAAGATCGCGAATGTAACCTTAGAGAACGGTATGGCATTCACTTAATTCTAGTTATTATTTACACACTGAGGTCCTAGAAACAATTGTCCAGTACAATTTATTAAATCCAGATTTTTTTCGTGTTTCTAAATTTTCTTTTCTTTGAATCTATCTATTTCGAAGTTCCTTAATTCTATCAATTTTTACACATTATAGATTTGTTTCTTAATTAATTCTCCATCGATTGAAAAAAAAATTAATTGAAGCATGTCCATTTTTACGTTACGGGAAAGTTACGGGAATAAATATGGATACAATTCCAGGGATCTGAGTGTGTATATCAAGAAAAAAGGGTGCAATTAGGGTTAATGTTAGGATATATTTCATAACTTCCTAATAAGTAAAATGAGTATACGTGATATATTTTGTGTGTACATGTACGCGAGATAATTTCTACGAAAAAAAGATGACTGTTTTTTTCTACATAAAAATTCACCAATAATTTTTCCTTTTGGTACATTTGATTAATTTGACGTTGATTAAAATAATAAATTTAAAATAATATTTAATTTGAGTGAAAAATTGCAAACAAAATGCATCAACTTTTTTATCAATTTATTATCAATGATACTTTATAAATCGATAATCAAGCTGGTTCAAACATCTATTCAAGGATATTTTCTTTTGCGAGTTAATCATTAAATTAAATTTAAATTTAAATTGACCGAATTATTGGATAACCTAAAAAAGGTCATTTAAATAGCGTAACCGTATCCGTAGCAAAATCGCACATAGCTTTGAAAATATTCAGTTCCAATTAAACTTTATTATCTCGAAAATATTTTCAAGTATACTTTTACTTAACAGTAAAACAGTAACATGTACACATAATATCGCACAATAATTTAAAGCTATTTTCTTTATAAATGATTGGTGAATCGTAAAATTAATCTTTTTCCTAATTAAAAAATCCGATAAATCCAATTACACAAAAAAATTTTCATTTCAACTTTAAGCATTGTCAATAGCGTTGCATTTCCTTTAAATAAATTTCGATATTAATCCACTGCATCAGGCGCAATTGAAGTGGAAGTGCTCGAAAAGTGCAAGAACGGCGTGAATTTTTCACAAACTTCCGGAGCGCGAGCCTGCACCGATAAATCGTCGGTAAATTTCCTATTCGATATGCGTAGAGAGACCGAGATGAACGGCCGGCATGGCACACGGGGGAATGCATATGCACTTAACGTTAATTGAGTCAGTCCATCCGATTGGAAGCTAACGCGCCATATGAACGAACCGTGGAATCGTTTGTCGCTTCGACGAGTCGACGATTAGCCACCGCGCTCTCGAGTGAGCTTGGCAATCGAAATCGACGCATTGACTCTATATGTCAACGATGGCCCTATCGATTAAACTCATTGTCACGATTTCCTGCTTCGTCCTGAGAATCCTGCGCGAACAACAGCCCAACGAGCAGCTCGAAGTCCGCTCGAAGCGATCGATGTCCTCTCTCGCATATTATACTTCGGCGAATCGATCGGTCTGGCGAAACTATGCCCTTGAGTTCTTATTATCTCGCAGCATGACGCATTAATTGATCACAATCACTATCCAGTCAAGATTGAGAACAGAATACGGATCGCAAAGCAACAACAGTATGAAAATTCCGCATTATTCGATGCTATTTCTTTTTACGATAATATATCAAAAAAGAGATAATCATATTCTGAAGATAAGCAATGTCGTAATCTTCATAAAAATCTATCATGTTATTTCAATATTCCAGCAAACGTCAAATAATATACAAATTATATATTACACTGCGAGAAAAATGTATTAAATTTTGATAAATATTTGTTTGAATGATACTAGCTAAATACTAAATGTGAACATATACTTATTTGATTTCAAATAATGTTATATATAATTTAACTATTATTTTTTATTTGGTAAATATTTATTAAAATTTAATACATTTTTTCTCAATAAAAATAAGTCTACGAATTTATTATATTAATATTTCCAATATTATACTGAAAAAAATATAACTGAAAGTCAATTTTAATAAATATTTAGTTGAATACTGCCAACTAAATATTTATTATAAAGTATTATAAAATATTATAAAGTATATTCATTTGATATAAGAAATGTTAATTTGATTTAACAATCTTTTTTTTCTGAACAAATATATTTATTTACTGTAAAAAAATGTTTAGTTGGCAGTATGGCCTAAATATTTATTAAAATTGACTATATTTTTTTTTCAGTGTATAAATACATCCGAAATTAATTCAATATATTTGGTAATACTGTGATAATGATAGACCGTTCTATATTGCCAACACTAAAGAATGGGAATTATGAGGCGTGTATCTCTCTCTGATGGCGAAATATTAAATTCCAATATCAAATTTTGTGCGTGCCATCGATGCTGCGTAACCAATAGACGCGACTCCCACGCTATTTCGACTGCTATTTCGTAATCCACTGATAGTACTGCTATTCTATCTCGAATTTGGAACATCATATTATTGTTATAATTTTGAACTTTCAAGAGAGAGTGTATATATATTACCGACGTTTTCCACTGCGCAGTGAAGAATAATACAAAGCTTTTCGAAGTTTTACTACGCAAAAAAAAAAAAGAAGAGATAATCGCCTGGCGATCTGTAGGTACATAGTATCGGGCATTTTAGAATGATATTTCGCTTTCAACAATGATTGATAAACCGCACATATTCTCGGTGCATCGCTATCGGTGGCGCCGTGATAAAAGCTATGGGTGAGTTAAGCCGATGAAAGATACGAAGCGTAACGGTGTGCCATTGGCGGTCTCCGGCGTATACCGTGGAGAATTTGGTCGTACAGGTTGTGCATCATCGCGCGGCTGGCCAGTCGACCACGATCGTAACTGTCAAATTTCGTTGGCGGAATTAAGAAACATAGAAAGAAAGAGAGCGCAAAGTGCTGTAATCTACGGGAGATTTTAAAAGTCGGCAATAAATTACGCCATGCGGCGCATTACGACTGTCACCGATCGTCAAGCATCAAAAGTGCACCGTTAAAAGATAAAAAGCCAAAATGTTCGACGCGAAGGTCACGTATTTATCTTAATCAAAGAGAAATATTAGGTGCATTCTACTTATTTCGTGAGAGGACGAAAAACGCCAGCCATTCGCCGGATGAAAAGAGCGAACGATAGATTGGGGATGAGTGAAAAAGAGGAGGGAGGAGGGAAGAACGAGAGAAAGGAAAAAGGAAGGAAACGAAAGAAATGGAATGCACCCAAGCGCGAAGATTCTTCCTCGTCCGTGTTATCAGGCATGATGTCGTCGAAATAAATCTTGAGGCCTGCGACGTTCTTTTTCACGGTACATCCGGTTCGCTTCGACTCGCCACGAAAGTATGTTATACGCTAGCAAAAACGAAGCTAATTTCGCTGTTCGAATACACAAGGCGCCAGGAACGGGACTCTTATCGTCGAAACAGATTAAAGAGTATAATACAAAGTATCGTGATAAGAAAAAATGCCTGGAAATTCCTCACTAAATTAAATATATTAAATATAAATAAAAAATTTTTTATTGCGCAATTATCTTTATCACGCGTATAAAGTGACACGATATTAAAGTTGTGTTATGAAATTGTTGTTTACATTCTCGTCGTACGTCATAAAAAAATCTGCTTTGCAATTCTAGTATACGTTCACATTAAAACATCTCATTCAATATTCGCATATAAAATAATATATTAACATTATATTGTTGTTATTAACCAATATAATCTGTAAATTTTCATACAAAGAATGCTACATATGTTTTCTTGATTTATCATCTATAATTCAACTAGTTTCAAATCAATAAATGATTCCTTTAGATTATTCCGTTTTATAAGTTTTGCGACTATAATTAAACTCTTATAATTAAACGGCCATATTACTTTCATACCTGCGTCCGGATATTTCTTTTTCGCGCTTTTTCGAACCCTTTCCAGCTCTTCCTCGAGGCGCGACCTCACGGCGTCATGAATAAAAAAGTAATCGACGCCTAAGTGCAGTAACAAATCTTCGCGCGGAC
>Ga0157363_1007150_pt1 | contig 10559 bp, 7 predicted proteins | sample AttsexASBM1_FD_111477 | JGI IMG/M metagenome (GOLD analysis project Ga0157363, IMG submission 111477) | Fungus gardens microbial communities from leaf cutter ant in Ribeirão Preto, State of São Paulo, Brazil - Atta sexdens ASBM1 | ecosystem: Host-associated > Fungi > Mycelium > Unclassified ...
AAACTTTTAAGATAAGGATTCCACATTTTCGTGTTGTATATATTTTTTGCTTCCTTTTAATCCTTTTATAATAAAGATAAAAGATCCTAGATAAATTTTGTTTCCTATTTCAAATAAATAATTATTATTACATGCACATTTCAATACGCGAAGCGGAAATAAAAATTGTTTACTTAAGAGAAAAATGCTGTACTTTGCTGTACTTTGAAAGAATTTAATGCTCTTATCGCTACTCTTATCTTCTCACGTTATTAATCCTTCTTTTATCTCGCGTTTCATTCTAATTTTTTTTTTACCCTTTCTATCCGTTCATATAACGAGTTGCTTGCGTTGTGAAAGCCGCGTAACGATCGACCATTCGCGTGACCACGGTAAGGACAGCCATCGTATTTTCAGGCCTTGGAGTACAACTCCTTCGTGCCAAGGTGTACGCTAAGTTATTCGGCACGATATTAATTAGTCCTCGTCTTGCGCAAGGAACGTCCGACGCCGGCGAATCTCGCACTCGCGCGTGCTCGAAATTCAATCGCTCGCACAGCGGCCGCTAGCCGGAGGTGGAATAATAATTATTGCGGCAGTTAACCCCATTTCTAGGAGTCTTCGATCACAGCAAACGCTCGTCGTCAGGCCAGTTCACGTAGCAATTCCCTACTTGGTCCTATAATTAATTCCACACCGTGCAACGTCACAATATGCGACGCGGCGAAAGTTGGGGGCGGATTTATTTTATCCAACTCGCACAAGGAAGAGAGAGAGAGAGAGAGAGAGAGAGAGAGAGAGAGAGAGCGCAAGATGGATACACTGCGCTCTACTCGGTTAATACTCGCATGACCGGCCGACGGTGGATTCTAATTGTCCTTTAGCCTCCGGACGCAATTTAACCCGCCTCCGGCTTTGACCCTGTTATTTCGACAAAATTATGCGTTTTGGACGCTGCGCGCACATCCAGTAATTCTCGAGATAATCATATAGCAACAGAACTTCAACCTAAATGACCAGTAATGTAACTAGTAAGATACAAGCGCGGGATTGATAAAATTTATTAATTTACGTATCATTTATTAGTTTATCAAAAACATATAACTTATATTATAATTAATCACATCTTAAACGGAGGAAATGTGTCTGGGAAAGATATGGTTTCAGATACGAGGGAGAAAGTCACGTTAATGTTCTGAATAACCCTCAGTGCACACACAGCTAATTATGACTGTGCAACTGCCTAAATGTTATTCATCTTATATTATCGCGTCTATGTTAGATAGATGATGTTATTGAAAGCAATTTCTTTACTGCGTCCCTAATTTCGTCTTCATTTGTATCTGCCTACCAAGTAGTGTTTAATATAATTACAAGTAATCTATTATAAGCTCATCATCTGACATTTGTCTATGTCGTTGGAGGCACGAGATTGCACTATAGCTGGCATATATGGTATAAAGAGCTCTATAAAAACATATTATTATACTTATAAATATAGAAGATTATACGAGATTATATGAAATTATACGATATGGATTTTATACGAGAAATGCACATCAAATTGTTTAATGACAATTTATATTGCCAGCTAGAAAGATGGAATAATTTTCACACGGAAAAAAAAGAAATAAAAAGTACGCTTATATTTTTTCTGTATTAATGAGATTGTTAAATTGTTTTTTTCATAAGCACGGCATCTATATACCTTATTTAGCAAATCTATAATCAGGAACGAGAATTATCATAACAAAATGTAGGTGTGAAATGTAAATTCAATCGATCGCATTCAGTGCACGAACTAGTAATGATGCCAATTTACGTGTATAAACTCACTTTATACGAAGAGCTTATTAAGTCAATATAGAATCCGCTTTGCTCATTACCGGCTTATCAGCTCTGTCGTTATAGTGCGGAAATTATCGACCTGTCTCCATGTACGCTTTCAATCTTAAAATCTGGTCGGTCTAACAATATGGCGTCGAAGTTGATTCCACTAAATAACTCGTGCAGAATTTTAATACGAGGCCACGCTATTGCAGCGATATTCTCGTAAAGTGATACTTCAACCTTGATATCAACCTTGGCTCGAGATCATGTTCAGTAACATGCCTTAATTGATCATAAGTACATTTTTTTATTCATGAAACAAGATGGTAAACTCGTTCATCTGGTTATATCAAGATAACATCACGTTTATAAGGAACTTCTATGCAATCTGAATCAATAAGATATGGCTGGAACGGACGAATCGTTAAAGAGCTGACCATCTATCCTTTGTTAAAACATATCTCTTCTTCGCTTACCTCTCAATTTATAATTATATTTCTTTTTATGTTTTATTTTCTATTTTATTAATCGAATATCCAAGAAAACATAACTGCTTATATATTTTAAGAAATTACATAAAAATTAAATATTTTACTTATATTCCTTTTTATTTTATCTTAGCAGAATTTTTTTAATTTATGCAGAAAAAATTAGCTTTGACAAATCTAGAATTACATTTTCTCAACAAAAATAATCAGCGATATTTTCTAACTACGATGTTTTTACACGTAAAAAACATATTTATTACTTATTACATTCGACGAATTAACATTATGCTTATGGAAAAGAAAAAAAGGAAAAAGTTTGCTAAGAAATATAACATATTAAATTTTCTCAACATTTTTGCTAAGCACGAATCGATTAAAAATTTATTACAAAATTTTGTTTTAAAATCAATTTCAATTGATCTAGGATATTCATGCATAATTTTGAGTTTTCTTTAATTTAGTTAAATTAAAATTTAATTATTAATTTTAGTTAAAAGTCGAATCGCCTTTCAATGATAGAATATTTATACTTAAAAAAATTGTAAAATGCAAAATCATTTAGTAGTAATTTGTCGTCTCAAGTCTGTTATCTCAATGTTCGTAATATACGTCGTAATAATTTCGTATATATTAAACGTAATGATAAATCGTACATGTGCATTAATATCTTAACGTCATGCGAATACATGCACATGGCTAAGTGGTTAAGTGCGGCAAATATATCCCATATTTCGCTGTTGACATGCTCGGCGTATCTGTCTTGCCTTGCTTCGTGAACGCAGGTATGAGTGTGTGTGCCCAAACAAAATGTCAGAATCAGACAGGGCCTCGTTACGCTAAACACGAGGCGCGAATTTCCGCCAAAGTCGTTAAGCCGGGCGATGGGGGAAATGCTCGTGCTCGTTCCGAATGTAGCATGGATGAGGAGAAATATGACGCGTTATACATGCTCGTGCCTCGGCTGTGCCGCTCGTTCGATGATCAATCATTCGTTCGAGCGGAGTGATTCGACCGTTCCCTCGCGCGGCTGATTAGCGCCTACGGATATGTCGCTGCATCGTGTAGGTAATCAACGTAATTGCCTCCGGGTTCGAATATCTTGGGAATAGAAACATCGCTCTTAATAACATTACATATGTATATGTAACGCGCCTACCGTGGGTATTGTTGTCTTTTTATTTTCTCGCCTCCTTTCTTCAAATTCCCGTAAAATCCAACTTCGCAGAACGTGGAATCCTCCATTCATTGAATCCCAATAAAATGGAGCATGCAAAAGATTCGGGTCGCTTCACTGGTTTATAAGAAAAGTCTGAAGGGCGTAACGCGGCGGCATTGACGAAGCGCGTCGAGAAAACGATTCTTCCGTCTGAAAGTACTTTCTCGAACCAGCAACTTCGTTTGTGGCCGCGCGACACGAGGGATCTACCTTGACAAAAGAACGGAGACAGAGAGAGGCGGATTAAACCGACGTCGTGCCCGTTTTTCTCGTGATCGGAGAACCGACGATAAATGCGTGGCGACGCGAAAGTGTAAATGGCTGCCGCGCACTTTAGTTACGACGTGCAGGCACCCGCTGCTGGTAATCGCGTCCGCTCGACAGCCATTTAAAAGCCCTCGGAATAAAAAAAGGGGGATGAGAACGAACGCCCCCGCGAATGCATTAAATCAGTCTATCGGAGCCGAGGAGCGAGCCTCAAAGGTTCCTTATGCCGCGACTATGGGGTGTTACGGCCCTCTCCAAAGCTCGAAAGCAGAAACGGAGCTAGAAACGCGCGAATGAAGTTTAGTCTTTCAAGAGCGATATACGTATTTCCTGCTTGGAATGTCCCCCGGCATTACTACGTCATCTGCGCGAATCGTCAAAGGATAATTCATTGCATTTCAAATGCGGTACTTTTCAAGTGCGCATGCGACAATAGCTTGGAACTTTAAAGTCTCCTACATTAAATAGCACGAGCCAAGACTGACGATAAATAAGAATCCCGGCTTGATCATCACGCAAAAACAACGCAACACTTGACATTGCTTTCCATGTTGCGTAACATTATTCCATACTTCCCGATAGCATATCGATAACGATCCTAATGCGGAAAATCCTCTTACGACCCGATGCATTCAGCTTTCAAAAGCCGCTGGGATCAATCCGCAAACCATCAATCACATTCGGTTTCTCGTCGCGTTCCGAGACGACGATGCTTCTCTGGTCGATTGTCGGGATTGATCCTTGCGATATATGCGATATACACCTGCCACTACAAACGAACCGCACGCTTCAATCACTGCGTCTCTCTCTCTCTCTCTTTCTCTTTTTCCCTCTCCCTCTCCCTCCCTCTCTCTCTCTCTCTCTCCCCCTCTCCCCCCCTTCCTCTGATGGTATCTTCTGTATGAAAATTTTGCCGGCGTTGCTCTTTTCAAGCTGCTGCACAAAAAAAAAATAGAAAGAAAGAAAGAAAAGTCGTCGTGCTTTTTGTAAATGATGAGGAGTGTTCTCATCGTTAGTCGCGAACCACTTGCCTCCCTAGTGTCGCGTCACGAACGCGCTGTGTTCCTAATATGACGTTTCTCTAAGCGAGGCTCAAGCTCTGCTTTTTTTGTCGCATTGTTGTCCAGCATTTTCTTTTCTATGCTATATAACGCGTACGTATTCTCTTCGCGGTCAGAACAACATATAACCACGAGTTACGAGTGCCACGCCGCAAAGTTTTAATAAGAATCTTGAAACGACCACCGGCTGCAAGGAAACACGTTTACGCGCGAAGAACGTTAAGGATTTAGAAACATTTTTTTTCTTGCGTCTATCTATATTATTGGAGGACTAAAGTCGCTTATTACTACATATGTACGTATAAGAGGTGTATATTACTTTCTGGAAACTGAAAACAGACTATAACTCTTATTTAAGTGAAAATAAAAAACTTCGCAAGAAAATTTTGTATTGAAGAAAGTTTTCAGAAAGTACTACCCTCCTACGATCCTATGATATGCTTAAATGTAAATTTTTATCATAAATCGATATTTCTTATTCTAAGTAAATATAATTAAAGATTGTATGGTTTCCAGAGGTATTGATTGGTTTCTGAAAAACGGATAAAAAATATCAAGTAATTCTATTATCTACTTCCCGCGGGAGAATTACGAGAAACCTTTATTGGAATTAAATGTTAACCCAATTTTCGTGTGGACCGTGAATACGTTGCGAGTACATCGGGACGGAATATTGCTTCTGCGCCGGAAGCCAGTTTCCTCCCCAAAGTCTCGCTACTTTGGCCGCCAGCCGATTTCTCGAACATCTCTCATGCAAATGCCCTACGCCCTACCGCGCTGTTCCCAGCCCAAGTGGCGGCATATAAAAGGAGATATCGCGTTCCTACGACTAATTAGAAATGTGAATCTCCTTAGCTCGGTTATCTCTTGCGCACGTTAATTCCTTTAATGATTGCGGCCAGGCACGAATCGCGTTTTTCCTGCCCGGAATGTGGATATCGTGACAAAAGTCGTGGAACTCGGATAGCGGCGCAATTACATCGCGACGGGGGATTTAACTTTTTAAACTATAACCATTATTATGTAACATTTGACGTCAAAAGTGGTGGTATTTTTTATAGTAGCTACTTAGGTGAAACGTGCGTCGAATTAATTAAGGAGGCTTGTGCAATTTTAGAGAGGCAATATATTCAGAATATCTCTACAATTTATTGAATTATATTACGAGATCTCACGCCCGATTTATAACAAAATTTTATTTACACATAATATTAATATATTCCTGCATATTAATTATCTAGTTAATGCCTGTGCCTGTGCCGACTAATATAAAAAGCGATAATCACTGGTATAGCACACGCGATAATTAGCAAAAACTCGTTGTTACGTGCTTATCAACTGTAGAGTCATCATCTTAATTAACGGAGCTCATTAAGTTACGGCAAAAAATGTCGGCTAATTTAAAACCACATACACATAGTAAGATATATCACGTGACACGACAAATAGATAATAACATTTATTTATCTACGGATGCCGCACGTTACTAAAACGTTCGATTGATATTATATCTTATCTCGATTATATCTTAAATCTTTCAACAATTAAATAAATAAATATAATGAAAGATAAAGACTAGCAGTTGTTACTCGAAATCTCGTTAACTTTTAGAACTCTATTATGATTCAAGATAAAAAAAACGTTTCATATTCATATCTTACAATTAATATTCATGTCTACCTAGCCCTATCTACATAGCCATAGTCTTTATTAACGTAAGTCTTCCGTTAACATAATATTAACATTGCGATCGTTTAAAAATCGCTTTAAATGCACGAGACTATCACGTTGAATGTTCACCGAAACGAGGCGCGTTATACATCTGCGTGAGTGCGTAACGCGATTCGCCTGCGGCGCAAATTTCACGCACGACGCTTCTTCTTTTTACCCCGGAGAGCAACGACTACCGGAACAATTATTCAAACTATTGCATTATCAAAGGCGACTACCCGCGTATTTTCCATTTTTCGAATTACGCTTTAAACGGCGCGGTGCGGCGCGGCGCAATAAATGCATCGAGAACAGTCTCATTCCGGCATGAATGCTAAAAGGGCATAAGGATAAAGGGAAGATCATAGAGAGTAAGGGGCAGAGACGGTGGTGGGACCAAAGTGAATGAATTTATTCATACGAGACATTGTAACACCGCTCTGTGGGCGGAATCCAATTTCGTTAGTCGTCCCCGTAGACAGAACGGAACGGCTAATGCCCGTCACGAAGAGCATTTGCCGCGTTTTAAGCGGGATAGTTACGGCATTTAGCGACGACTCCAAGTTTTTCGCCAGTTCCTTTCCGCGCGCATCTCACAAACTCCCGACGGCGCTTCTTCCAACGTCAATTCCGTCTCTTTTTCTCTGTCGTCCAAGGGGGCTAAGTCGAGTTTGATAGCGACAGCGCGTTCCTTCGCGATAGTTTACCACGAATCTCAAGCTGCAAACGACATCCTCTCGCCCGGCGAAATTTGTTTGGAAACTTTATTCATTCGTAGCAAACGGTCACTCTTCGCTCTTCCCTCCATCTCGCGTACCTAGCGGTCGTCTTCCAATGAATGATTTCGACGTAACTCCGTCTCCAGGAGCCAGTCTTTAGTTTGCGAATTACCGGCCAGGTGAGCTTCCAAACTTTGAGAAACTGGACGAACTGATGCTCTCTCTCCGGAAACTTGTTCATTGCACGTAGTCACTCGTATTTTAAGCTCCTTTTCTCCCTCCGGATAAATAACTTGCCAACAATCCCGAACGATTTTAATCCAAGCTATTAGCGACCATTAAACGTAATTTAATAATTGTGTCTCCGAAGGGGTTACGAAACGAGCGTATGTGAAACGCTGAGTGCTTCTAATGCGCCATTAAAGAGTTCTTACCGACGACAATCCTGTTGTATTGCCGTGAGACACGTAACATTTACCACCGATATTCGAGATATGTTTGCGAAAATCCAATTGTCTACATGTACATATCCCGAGCTGTCGAGAACCCTTAATACATTGCTTAACCCATTTCTCACATCGTTCGCTAATCGATAAAGTTAAAGAAGATAAGCCGAACAGCCGCAGAAATCCATAACGGGCTCCGGAGACAGAGCGTATATTGCGTTTCCTATTCTCCGTATTTCGCGTATGATTTGACCTAACTATTTCCTCGCAAACAACACAATCTGAAGTTTAATCGACAGGATACAATCCTTATCTGAAACATTACCATCTAATCTAGATTTATTACACGAGATATTCGCATGTCACATAAAAACATAGTAAATTAGATGTATCCATATTATGTATCTTAAAACAACATCTTAATATTCAATCGCTAAATGCAAAACTCACGTAAAATAATACGTATTAAGAAAAAAAATTTTTTGCATTTGTATTTCAATGAAATAAGTATCTTGAGACGTTGAAAACAAGAAAGCAATTCCGGAAGAACTTGTTGAGCAATAAGTGACTTTTGAAATGTTCACCTTGACTTTATCTCTTATTTTTCAATGAAAGTTTTCTCCTTCGGATTATTTTCGTTCGAGAAAAGTATTAGATACACTCTTGTTTTCCCGTTTCGCTCTATCCTCCACGTGCTAGATCCGCCACTAAAGCTGCGAGAGAATTTCTGATCCGCGTAAAAGAACCGCAGTGGTTCTCAAGCCGCGACCAGGATTTGCGTCGGCGATAATAAACTTGGTAGATATCCCCGCTGCGGCGGTAGACCGCTGTCAACGCGTGACAGTTTAAAGCGACATGAGCTAGTCCCTACAGCCGAAAATCACACCACCGCCTGCTGTTACCTCCGGCATCGGCGTAGGCGCCAACCAACCAACCAGCCAACCAGCAAACTTTATAGTCAGCGGAAGCCGGTGGCCCTAGTACCCATTAGTTCCTTGAGCCCCGGATACACCGCTTAATCCAATTTGCCAACTCTCGAGCCAAGGCGTAACATACCCACCGAGCGTGACATTTATGCAGCCAGCGGAAAAGCTACACGCGCGAAATTATTGCGCAAATAGGACGAGGAAGTCGGCAAATCCTGGACGTTATGTGCCTTTGACTCCTCTCCGCGAGGAGGATAGGAAAGCGAGTCTCACCGGTGGCGTTTAATTATCGACTTTGAGACTTTCGTTCGCACGCAATTACGGAATGCAGCGTATCAAGCTGAAGAGAAGTAGGAGGAGTGAGTGGAGGCGCACTCATTGCGAATAAAAAGAAGATAAAAAAAACAGACGAAAGAATGCTTGCGCAGAATACTGTTTTTCATTTTGAAACACACCCTGCTAAAATAGGTAAACGCGGCAATCTCCTTCCACGGTTCATTGTAGGACTCTTCAAAAGACTTCTGAAAGGGTTTTCATTTTTGTGAATGTCGGGCACGAGCTTCTGGCAATGAGTCCACGAATTGCAGCGCGCGAGTTCGCAAGTCGGTGCATAATGCAGGTGGAGAGTAGTGAAGTTTACGTAATACAGGACAATAGCGAGCCAGCTGCGCGGGCTTATTTCACTATGATTATAGAGGCCTTCAGCCGACCTAGCTTACACCAGATTGTGGATCACCATAGAAAGTGCGTAGGCAGATATATTTAAATTAGGCAAAGAGCATCGTGAAAAAGAGTCAAGAGAAAAGCAGGTAAATTCCACTGCGCAATAATTTTTTTATTCTAAAAGTTTAGGACGCTCGTACGGAATGCAAGAGATCCGGGTTTGACTCCCGGCCGAGGTAATATTTTTTGCAATAAGAATTAATTATACATATTTTAATATGTTATTCAATATTATTAAGATCGTTTCGAAGATGCGAATAAGCATTAAAAATTTGTTAAATTGCTAGCCAATTTAACTCGTGATATTACTACGATAGTTTAATAGAATTAGCGTTTTCAAGACCAAAAAATCATTTTGGCGCGTTTCTGGGAACTACATACGTAGTATATAAATTCACACAAGAATTATACAAGCATTTAAGATCCAGCTAAACCATTTAAGGCTTTTATTTCTATTAGTTTGTATTATTACACATATATACAGTCCTATAATATGTTATATAATTTTTTTATAGTACAACTGTTTTAAGTGAAATAAATAATATTAATAAAATATTATATCGCGCAACATATAATTATCCACAAAGATAATTATTGTGATAATATTGAATTAATTATAAATAAAATATAAAAAAAAACATAAAAAAGTACTTAAAAGCAATGCATCACAATTATTAATTTAATTATGTAACTTGTGAGCAAATTGTATGTACATGAAAAAGATTTAATTAAGTTAATTAAAAAACTCATAAATTCATATTTTTTTTGTAGTATTATAATTTAAAATTAGAGAAAAATCTTTTCTTATTACTTTCTTCATTAATTGCGATTAATAAAAACATAATACATGTAAAAAAATGTTTTAAATTAATTAAGAGTGTAAGACATTAAATGCGTAAACCAAAGAAATAAATTGTAAATTTCGTGACATAAGACGTCTAAATAAATATAAAGATTCTCGACTTATCATAATAATTAAAAATTTTTAAGTAAATAATCATAATATTAGTATTATGTAGTATTATTGTAGTATTATATAATACTTCAACTATGATTCTATCAATTAAAATATTTAAACGTGTTCACGTAAATATAGTTTTCGGGCATCATTTAAATTAAGGGCAACAACAAAATGGTAAAACTAATTATTCGTTTTGGAAGAATATTCGGCCTCAAAAGGAAGCAATGGAGTCT
>Ga0157363_1007151_pt1 | contig 10559 bp, 6 predicted proteins | sample AttsexASBM1_FD_111477 | JGI IMG/M metagenome (GOLD analysis project Ga0157363, IMG submission 111477) | Fungus gardens microbial communities from leaf cutter ant in Ribeirão Preto, State of São Paulo, Brazil - Atta sexdens ASBM1 | ecosystem: Host-associated > Fungi > Mycelium > Unclassified ...
ATTTGACTTGCATTTAACTAATTTTATGTATAACTGCGCGACTTTATTGTATAGATAATTATTTTGATTTTTTATTTTTGATTATTGATTATATTATGTATACTAAAGAAGACCTGATCAAGTCCGAAACGTTTATTACCTATATTTGTTAAGAATAAAATATAAGTTCGCGACAAAGATTCTGCATGGTGTATGCCCTCTAATTTGAATAATATAATATATTTAATTATTACCTGATGTCAAAATAAAGTAGATATAGCATTAATAAAATTCTAAAGATATTAATTATAGTCATTTTTCTTAATTATTTAATGAGGCCTGTAATTATAATATATAAAATTAATACATGTTACAAAGCTATTGGAACAGTTTTTTTTTATCAATCATTGATATGATATCATTGATATGACAGTACATAATATTTGTTTACAGGGGGTGTGGCACATTCCGGTTAATGAAATTGATAGACCTGGAAGCTTTGCTTCACATATGTCGAAATGTGTGACATTACTCATGCAAGTATTAAAAGAGAGTAATGACAGTAAAATGTTAATGCAATTGTGCATACAGCTCGGAAAGATTCCAGATTCAGACAAGTAAAATTAATTAAGAATATTTATAAAGTAAAACTTGAACATCATCATTCATTCTTCTGTTAATAATATTACAGCAAGACAAAAATCGTACGATAAGAGAAAATGAACAATATAAATAATACATAACTTTTTTTATATAATTTTAATACAATCTTTTTCTAGGAAATACTTGCGTGATTCTGAGAGAGAACAATTATCCCGACAAGCTTTGACACTTTGTCAACAGTCGCTCAGAAGCAGAGTTCAGACAATGGGCTCGATAAGTACAATCGACAGTGTACACCACATTAGAACAGACGCTAGAACACAAGTATTACTTGACGTATACGAAACATATCAACTTGTCCAGAAACATTTTCAAGGCAAAGAGTCAACTATACAAATGTTTGCAACATTGTTAACAGATACGTATAAAATGTATATAGGAAATAAAGTAAGTAAATCTTATAGAAAATTTATTTACTATATTTGTACCAATATTCACAAATGAAATTTATGTTTTCTATGCGAATACTTTGCACATAGTAAAACATAAGCTTATATATCTTCTTATCTCTTATCTTTTAATTTCTTTTTCATTTTTCTTGTCATACACTTGCGCAATTGTTATAATTCATCATTAACACGCAATTGTTAATATTCAATTATAAATATTGATAAATAAAACACATTTATTAAAGATAATATTATTATTATAGAAAGCTATATATGAAGGTTATATATGAATATTTACGTTGTAAGAAAAACCCTCTTTTCAAGGAGCTAACTAATGAATTATTAAATATATAAATTATCATTTTTTATCTGTATTGCAGTATTCATACGATATTATAGAATATTACATTGGAAGACATCTTTTTCAGTTTTAAATACCATTTGTTATAAACTATCATTTCTTGTTGTATTTATAATAATTACTGGATAAAAATCATGACATTTAAAAAATTGCGCTGTTATATTGCTTTCTAGAACTTGGAAGGAAATGTTTTGGAGATTGCTATTAAGTGTTGTCAACGCCAGATACAAGCAAACAAACTCGCATCTATTAATAATAGTAATAGCTCTCATGTGCCACCACAAGTTGCCTCTACTATTTCGGTAAATAAATCATCTTATTATCTCAAGTCTTCAGTTCTCAATATATAATTTAATTATTACCAAATTAATATTTTCAAATTAATGTCTCGTTGCAGGCACCCACACCACAAGTGCCGGTGAATTCAACGTCCCCGCAAACATTGCAGAATCGCAAACCGCACAGAAATTTGACATCTACCGGACGTCCGAGAGGACGTCCACCAAATGTTAATAAATACTTGCAACATGCTCTGCAACAAAGTGGCAACGTGATGAATCAGTTCAGTTCAAAGAGTAACTTTGCGAATTACATGGGTGCATCCGGGCCAAATCGTTCTCTGATAAATCCTTATTTCATGAATCCGTTAGTTGACGCAAACATGTTATCGGCTTTACTAGCTAGCGGACTAAACAGCAATATGATGGATCCTCTAGCGGCTATGACCTATTTAAATCAAGTAGGAAGTTATCAAGATATCCTCAGACAATATCAAAATAACTTATCGTCATTGACCAATCTTGCTAGCGGTTTAAATAATCCTGGTACCACTATAACTAGCATGAGCAATGTTTCGACAATGAGTACATCCAGTTCTAATATCAATACTTCAAGTAACATTGCCAATTTAAATAGTCTAAAAGGTTCTTTAGATCCTATGACAGCATCGGTGCAACAATTACTGAGTTTAAGTAATTCTACAGCATCAACTTCGCGACCGGCACCAATGTACCATCAAGCGACGGCCAAGACTAGCACAACTATGTCACTAACGAAAGATCGACCTAATATATCTATAACACCGGTTAGCACTTCGATGAGCCAGCAACCTCATCACAAAACGTCGAAGCCGCCCAGCAAACAACCAAGCTCACAAACTGAGCCAGTGTTACCCGTCCACATTCCTAAATCGCTTCAGATATCGCCAACGAAACCGGTATTACACTCGTCGAATACGACGGCGCAAGTATCCTTGCTCAAACCATCCATTATTCAACAGGTGAAGAGCAGTCCACCTAAACAGATGACCGCGCCGCAGATACGAGTCTCAAAATCCTTGACTGAGCCGCAACCCGCGCACAATCCATCGTTGTCGCATTCGCCTTTAAAGAATAGCGGTAGTACCGTAACTACGAATCCGACCGCAACCATGTCACACGTCCCCCACACTTCCATGGGTGCGCCCGTGATCATGAAACAACAGCAAGCATTACCCATGAATTTACCGAACGTATCACGTTCTGGTACGTCGTTACAGCATAAATTATTGTCGAAAAAGAATTCGCGACCTTACTCAACGCAAACGAACGTTCAGAATCATCCTGTGAGGAAAGCAAAGACAGCTAAAACGGCGGCGCCGATGTCAATGCCGATGTCTAGCAATTTTCCAAACCTGTTAAATGCAATGCCATCAGCAAGTTCCGTCACGATGCCGCAACCGCCTTTTATACCTCCAGAATTAAGCGGTATTTCGGTGAGTGCCATTGGTTCACAATCTGTTGGTATTAAGACCGCGGCTGCGGCTGCGGCCGCTAAGTATCATAGCTACAAGAAATCCATCAGCAAGCCGAAATCAACTGTAACACCAGCGATAGAGGTGCCAAGCTCGTTACCGGCTTCATTTTCTTCCGGCAGTTCAGTCGAGGCACTCTCGATGCTGTCGCAATTACAACAGCACTCTCACCTGGAAATAATACCGCAACAGAAGGCGCCGTTGAAGTCAAACATTGATTATAAAACTCTTTCATCTTCCGTAAATGTGGTGCCATCGAAAGTCCCAGAGACCTTAAGATCGTCGACAACCGCCGACTGTATATCTATGTATGATCTACCTAGAGGAAAAACTACTAACGTTTCAAACAAAAAGACACAAGATAAGCTTCTTACTGATAACGTCGAAATTATAACATTAGACGATTAAGAATCGCTCAAATAAGTCACGAATGTTTGTTGCGATTATTTTGCGTAATAACTTTTCAAGGACTACTTGCAGTTATCTGCTCGATAATGTTAATTCCTTGCAATGGAATGACAAACTACATTCGCGCAATAGCGATGTTATTTTAGCGGAAAATTTTACAAAGTTATTTTAACTTAGGTACGGGAAAATAATTTCGGAAAATTTTTCGTTAACTGAGTTATGTGTTTTATATGCATTTCGTATAAACTCGACTTCTAATTATTAAATTATATAAAAATGCATAAACCAAATATATGTAAAGTTTAACGAATTCCAATATCATGAATTGATTAAGTGAGGCTGATTTACGTAATATTTATGAAATTTATTTTTCTTTAAAATTTTTATATATTAGCAGGAAATTATAATTATATGCGACATGTACATTGTCTTTTGTATATATAAGTATTATGTTTCTTCATTGTAAAACTTTTTGGTTCCAATATGAATGAAAGATTATTCTATAACGCTTTAATTAGTCATATTTAATTATATATTATATAATTATACTTAATTATACTTAATTTTTTATTAGAAAATAGTGTATAAATATTGTAAGACACATAAATTTACATATTAAAATCGATTCATTCTTTTTTATAATTTTTTCGTATAACTCTGACTAATTTTTCATTACTTGAGAAATTACATAATTTTTTTCTTGAAAAGGCGGAAACGTGAAAAATGAAAATTTTTTATGGTGTGTGTATGTAGACACACATAAAAATTTTCACTTTTCATATTTTCGCTCTAGAGAAAATATGAATTTATATAATCGATATTCTGGTTAAGGGCTTCAGCACAAAGATGATCCTAACCAGATGATCGTAACTGATTGTCAGTTACAGTCATTTTTATGCTTAGATCCTAATTCATTTCGATTTAGACTTAACCTCATTAAACTTAATGATAATGTAAAAATTATATTTTTCTTGCTATGATCATTAAACTAATGGTTTTGTAATAGCAACTTTAAAAGTTATTCACAAAACAATTAAGATAGATGACAAAATATAATTTTTACATTATCATCAGGTTAAGGTTAACCATAAATTAATGAAAAACTGGACCTTAGAGGAATATACAATGAAACTTCAGTCTATATACTTTGTAATGTTATTAATCATAAGATATTAAATTTAAAGGTAAATAACTCAAAAACTTTATATTATTTAATTATGAAGTTTCAATTACATGTATCTCTCACTGATTAAAAATATTAATTTATATTATTATGTTCACCGACAAACGCATTGCTTTTTCACTAATTCTACTAAAGCATTTTTGCATAAAGAAATATTATTTTTCTACCGTATGTATTTGATAATGACACTTTTTTCTACATGTACAATAATCTTATGTAATTAACTTCAGTAAACTTGAACATTTTATAAATATAATTTGTGTGTGTATAACTTACCTCTGATATTAAGAGGATATTTAAAATTACTGTCTTATCTATTGTTCATTGTTATCCGTTGCTATTTTCGTTTCACTGTTTGCAAATTTTTTCTTTTTTATATACCTGTTTTATATACCTGAAAAAAAAATGTGACGATAAGGTAATAAGATTCCTTGTGATAACGCAACTGTATTTAAATATTTATTGTTTAATTTGTCTTATTTTATTAATGAAAAAATAATACTTTTCAGAGGCAGTGTTTAAAATTTTTTATTCATTAGTATCAAATTTAAATATACATAAATTTTCGTAAGTGCTTTTAAATAGCGATTTTTTGATTAACAACCTTTATAATTTTTATTTTTTAGTGCTTCGACTAATTTAAACATATGGTCTGGAACTCCATGCACTTTTAGGCCTTTTATCGCAAATACAGCACCGGTTTGAGAATCCAGATTTTGTTCTTTATCTAAAGTATAACCAGCTGTGGTCACGTACAAAGTATGTAGAAGCGGACCGCCGAACGTAGCACTGATTACGTCAACTGGAAGCTCGACTTTACATAATACAGTTCCTGTCCTCGGTCTCACGCCAATTACCTAGTCAATCATTTTCATGGATTACAAGATTCCAGTAATTTTCACGAATCCTTTTAACTGCTATTTATATATATATATATATATATATATATATATATTTTTTTTTAAGTTGCTAAATTTAAATCTTTAACAAAGATGAAAACATTTCAAATCAATATCTAGGAAAAATATCAATTTTACAAAGAAATATTGCATTTAATGACTGTAGTTTTATTGTCTTTTCGATAATCATTTTCAAGAAATAATAACTGTCATTTTTTTCCTTGATAAAAGTTACAATAAAAAATAAAATTTTATTATATGTATATATTATATTGGATTAGTGCAAAAGTTCATGCCCGATTTATTATTTAAACTTCAAACAGCTGCTATTTTTGTTAAAAATAAAATAAAATTTAAATCTTACTCTATCTAAATGAGAGAATTTAAAAATCTATTTTTTTGTTTATTACAAAAAATTTAATTTTTTTGTAATGTGATAGTTTTATGAGCAATCAAAGTCAAAATATTCATTTTATTTAATTTGCAACAATTCGGTAACAAAAAATCATAGGAACATTTTTAAAAAGTGATTTTGTTATTAAGGAAAACTTCAAGCTTTTACGATAGAGAGTTGAAAATTTTCTCAAATTTTTTTTTTTTGGTCACGCTACAGATCTACAAAGTGAAGAAAATTTTTCATTTTTTTCAGCTCGTAGTTTTCTATATGTAAAAATTATAAAACTTATATAAACTCAAAAAATATAGTAACTATTCAAAAAGTAGAGATTTCAAGCTTTAAATTTTTTTAAAATTTAAACTTTGTTTATTTTTAACAAAATTGCAGCTGTTTGAATAATAAATCGAGTATGAACTTTTGCTAATCCAATGTATGCATACATTGTATATATAAATTAGAGAACTCTATAATATTACAAATTTCATTTATTTTTAAATTTCATTTATTTTTAAACGTTGCTTTGTATACTTACTTGAGATCCAGCAAATAATGCTATCCAAATATTGCCATTTGTATCTATAGTCATTCCAACGGGTAATCCTTTCAAATTAGTCTTACTAAGATCAAATACAATCTTCTTGTTAGCTAAAAAACATAAAAACTATAAGCATATATAATCCTTAAATTCTCTTCTTTATTTTTAAGCAGTATTGTAATTTTCAGTTATATATGATTCTTACTCTTTCTTATTCTTGAACATTTTATTATAATATAATTTTATAGAAAATCTAATATCTTACATATTGTCCCATTATTCGGATTGTAATCATATGCTACAATCTGAGTAAGTATATCAATATAATACATGAGACTATGTTGCCTATTCCATGCTAATCCGTTACTTATTGTAACGGATGATATTTTCTTCTCGAATTTTAGATCATCATTAATGCGATATAACGATCCTTGTTTAGGGATTACTGCCATTTTCATATCATTCATAGCAACTTTATTACTCATAGTACCTGTGGAAAATATTAATCGTGTAAGTGAATAGATCTAATTTCTATTTAATCGTAATAGTTTACCGATCCACAATCTTCCAGTTGGATCCATTTTCCCATCATAGGTTCTTGTTGAAACCTGAGAATCAAACGAAAACAATATTTTGACTGGTACGTTCGATTTATTGCTGTTTCCGTCCCACGTAACGAGAACATCTTTTCCCGCACTTGCTACAAATTGGTCAGTCGTGCCAGCTACTGGTATAGCAACTCCAATATTTCCCTGTTCTGAAAGAGCATTGTGAAACTTACAAATATGCTATAAATTCATTGGAACATAGGAAAGCTTATAAAGAAGAAATAATAAATAGAGTTGCCTACATATGCATTATTCACAACACCTGTTGCGGGATCTAGACTATGTATATATTGATCGTAAAAATTAACAAAATATAACTTTTGAGTACAATTGTCCCAATGAAGACCCTTAGAAAAGCCATAAAATCTGTTATCTTCTCAATTGTCAAATTCACACATTTACGCGCCTGCCTACAAACAGATTATTATGATATTCATAGCCGACAGATTTTCCTAATGGAACATTAAATATAAGTAGCAATGCTTATATGCGAACAGAAAGGTAAAAAAAGAAACGAGCAAAATTATTTGTATCCTTAGATAGAAATAATAATTAGATAGAAATAAAAATTCATAATGCTCTCAAACAAATTTATTATTAAACAAATTTATATATATATGTACTGTGTTCGTTCATGAAAAGTTTCTGCAAGAATTTTTTTAAATATTTTACGAAACATAAGTATCGCAGAAATTTTTGTAAAAAGTATTTATAATACAATAAGAATGCATTATTCAATAATGATTTTTACTATTGATAAATTTCGAAATATTGTATGATTCAGTCCAATTATCTTTTATGATTAAAGTTAAACATCGTTTTAATTGTGTTTCCAAATGGATTGTAAGTACATATTTTTAATTTTAATTTTTTTGTAGAAATATTTTTATTCCTGTTAGACCAATATCTCGTTTAAAATAATTTAAATACTCGATATATTTCGTCATCAGCATTCTTAAAATGTTGCGTACCTCACATGTAACATAAATATACTGCAATTTTTATTTTATTTTTACTATTGATAAAAATATTATTAATAAAAAAACCAAGCTTTACTATTTCTCATTATCTCGACAGAAGGAAATATTACTTAATATATGAATTAGAAAATTATGATTTCCTTTTTTTAACATAGGTACGTGACACCTCGTCAATTTGTGAGTGCAATATCTTTCACTTACCCGCCATGGATGAAGATGAAAATGTACACTAAAGATACAAATTTACAAATTGCTCTTCTCATGACGTGTACAATACTAATATTGTCGTAAAGAAAATTGGAAAGAAATGAAATTTTTTAATTTCAAAGGGAATATATATATATATATAAATATTCTAAGAAACATAAATTTACAGGAGTAGATAATAAAATTCATTAAGTATGTTATTCTAATATTATTAATCATAATATTATTTATAAAATTTAGATAGAATAAAAAGAACATTACATTAATTATAATGTATAATTTCTATTATACAGGTATATAATTTATATTATACATGTACTTAATAATTATAATATTAAAAGTACAATTTAATTAATGTTATGCTCACAGATAAATAGAATGACATACTATTTTTTTATTAATTCTACTAAGGCATTTCTGCCTAAGGAAACGTTATTTTTTTATCATATGTATTTTATAATAATTACATTTTTTTATATGTACTGTACACTGATTTAATGTAATTAGTTTCAGTAAACTTAAGCGTTTTCTAAAACAATTTGTACATGTGTATGTGTTAAACTTTACATGCTTAAGTTTACTAAAATTTGCTATTAAAAAGATCACTCCGAATTAAGAATTACTAGCTCTTATTAACACAATTTTGTTTCACCGTTTGTCAATATTATTTTCCCACAAGTTTATATGTAAACTTAAAAGTAGAATTTCAAGACGATAAAATAATAATAGTTCCTTCTAATAACACAATTACACCAAAGTATTCGTTACGCAATTCCTTATTGCATACGTAGTATGCTCGGAAAAAAATGTGTGGTTTAAATCGATTTTATTTTTTTCTCCCTAATTATATAGATTCTTAATGATAATGAACAATTTACAAGAGAAAATTCGTGTAAATGTATTAATTTATTTAAATTAATTTAGGTCTCTAATTTTTTATTTGTACATACAGTTATTGCTCAATACTTTAAATTAGTACAGTCAACTTTAAACGTGAGAGATCATTGTATTCGCTTATTAATATATTGTATATTGAGGCGTGCGATTATATATTTCAAATTGTTGTAAATATGTTCAGTAAGCTCAGGAGGTTCTTCAGATGCTTTGAAACGTTCTTTGATTGGCCAATTAAATAATAATAATAAAAATATTTCTTCTGATTAATTAATCAGAAGAAATATTTTGATGCCACTCTCTGTTGACCGCACTCTCTGTTGTTATTATAGGATTTTTAGTATTTCTTCACAATGGTTGCAACAACTTTAAATTTTTGAAGGACGGCGCGGACGCTTTGTTCGAGACTCGGAACTAAGACTGACTCAACGTTTTTCTATCTTGTATATAGGCAAACATTTCAAGTTTTCCAATTTATAACGGTGTGGATTAAGAATGTATTGTGAAACAATATCGCGAAATTGTTATTGTGATTACTGTTGTTAAGCCAATTCTCTCTCTCTCACTCACAAGACACCGATTTTCTATCAACAAATCTATATAAAATGTATATAGCATGTGTGATATATAATGAGTTATTGGAACCATTCGATGATATTTTCCACCCAGCGTGGACATGTACCACGAAATGTGCTTGTTACAGTGGTTCGAGGAGTAATTTGGATAGTGCACCAAAGATTTTTGCATGCTCTTGTAGTTCTTCTTTTGCCTATTATTCAAAGAAATTTTCATATAATTCCTGAAAGGTTTTATATTATTTACACATTGAAAGTGTTTAACTTCATCTATAGAATTGTTTCAGATCAAAGACCTATCCACAATGTTGAGCAAGGACAACTAATCAGATAATACACAAACTTCTGTATTTCAACTTCTCAAAAAATGGTAATGTGATTACGGAGATTGATGATGACTCTGCTTTTCAATCTTATAAGAGTTTTCTTTTTCTTTTTTTTTCAAAAAATGTTTCAACTGGTATACTGGTGCAATAAGTTGAAATAAAAGGAATAGTTTATTTCATTCTAACTTATTGCATTAGTGAAACCAGTCTAGAACATTGATAATATTGGATAATATGGATAATATTGTTCAAAAAGTCATTGCGTTTTTTTCATTTGATTTTCAGGTGTGTTTATTTAATATATGTAATGAGCATTAATCAATGATATATTGGCCGTTTTGTTCGGTAACCTTCTGCCATCTC
>Ga0157363_1007152_pt1 | contig 10558 bp, 4 predicted proteins | sample AttsexASBM1_FD_111477 | JGI IMG/M metagenome (GOLD analysis project Ga0157363, IMG submission 111477) | Fungus gardens microbial communities from leaf cutter ant in Ribeirão Preto, State of São Paulo, Brazil - Atta sexdens ASBM1 | ecosystem: Host-associated > Fungi > Mycelium > Unclassified ...
GAGAACAGAGAATAAGAATTTCAACCTATCAAAAATCATGTATTGTGGAATACATTTTTGATAAGTTGAAATTCTTATTCTCTCTTCTCCGTTCTCTGTTCCTTTTATTGTGGAGTCTTTGTCGTTACAAATAGAGAGAAACCTGAGAGAGGACGGCCCAAAACCTATAACCGCAAAATGATGCCGCGCACTACTGCCCTCTGAAGAAGTGGATGTTATTGTAATTACATAACAATATCTATCTTTTTGCGGTGCAAAAAGATGGAAATAGATAGTTACAATCAAAACTAAAATATATACTCAAATTAATAAAGATTTCAAGCGATTTCAGCGATTTATTTCTTATTTATTATATCGATCAGTTTCTTGATAAAAAAAAGTTTCATATTTAGCTATGACTGCGCATGTGCAATACTGTCTATTCCACATGCGCAATAGTATAGTTGAATACAGATTAAAAAAGAATAAAGATAGCACCCAGTGAAAAATGACAACAAAATCAATGTTGAATCGATGTCGATTTGATGATTTCGACATCGATTCCATTATCATTTTTCACTGGAGATGGAACAAAGAAAAAAGGGAGAGCGGACTGTGGTCCTCTTCTCTGATTGATTTCGTCATTTATAGCGCAGGATATGTATACAATATTAGTGCGGTACAATACTAGTGCGCAGCACCGTATGTTCCATTACGCTCTTACCATGGGTGCATTCCGAGTTACGCATGAAGTGCATGATGTATCGTTTTATCCTTCTTTATTATTTGATGAACAACAAGGACAAATAATGCATTATGCATTTCATGCGTAACTCGGAACGAGCTCCATATCCTACTCACTTCAACGGTGCACTAAAAATGGCGACTTCCAGATAAGTCCGCTCCACTCTCTCTTGATTCTCTCTGAGATGGAATTCTCTCGAATCACTCTTAAGAAAGACGGCTCTCATTTCAGTAGTATTATATTTCAGTGGTTGTTTCAGAAATGTTACTAACATATTTCGCAACTTTTATTATATCAAATGTCTCGCTTTTTAATTAAAATATTGAGATAGCTTTGAAAACTTTCGGTTTTCTATATGAGTAACTTTTATATAAAATTTTTCTCAAAAATGCTTTGTTTTCAAAATATTTGACCAATTCCGAACGTTTTTAGCGCCCTATAGATTTCCAGTAGAGGCATTGTATATCGGAACAAGATGGTACAATCATGAGTGAAAGTATAACTGCCTCTGTGAAACTTAAAATAATAATTTTTTTGCAATAATTTGCAATTAAAATTATATGTTTTTATTACTTATTTTAATGCAAAATATTTAACTTCTTTTTAGTTTACGTTTTCTTATTTATATTGACAAATATTTTAATCATGAATATATTGTTAGTTTTACTATCATTGAACGCATTTAATCAGGATAACTCCGACAAATACGCTGCGCTGAAATTTATGCCACAAAAGTCAGAAAAAATAAAAGGAGTGGGAGTAATTTTCCCGCAACTACTCTGTTACATGTCTTTATGTTATATTGTAATATATAATGTTATGATTTCAGTTTCTTACTGTTAATATTAATGAAATTATTATGAGTTGAATCGATTCGTCACTGTGTTAAGTAGCATCTACTTAAAATAATTTCTACATAAAATGATTACTGTAGGAGATGCAAAAGACTTAGTGATTATTTCATGATATATGAGTGTAGAGGAATAGTAAAGTATATTGTATAAAATACAAGTACTTTGCTCTTGTATTCTTTGTTTAGTTTGTTGTCTTGTATATTCTACCTGTTTGGGATATATGGCATTTTTAGCGAGCGGGATTTATGCAAAGTGCGTAGATTGAATTCAGTGCTAAATACAATAAACGCATTACATGAAATACCTCATGTCATGACACTTGTAATACATCTGGGAAGATTGTAATTATTATTTATTATTTCATATATTTACATATTTATCATTCTTATTTCTTAATAAAACTTTAAAAACGCATTTTATAAGTCATTATGTCATTTTACATCTTATTTATATGCATTATTTGTAATTTTTTTATGAACCATACATACTCCCTTCTCTCTATGAGTAGCCATATATCCCACCCCTGGCATAAATGCAAAGGTTTAAAAATTTAATAATTTTTTAATAAATGTAAATATTTCGGATTTCTAATATTTTTTTCATAATAGTAGAACAGTACAAAGTTTTTACTGATGTAGTTCGTTTACTTTAAACATAGTAAATAATACTTAATAAATTAAGTTTTTGATAGGTATGGATATATACCAGTATATTATCCTATACAGGATACTTTATGTTTTATTTAAAATTTATGAAAATTTCTAAAAAACTTTTTGAATGAAAATTCCTGAAAAAACTCTTTTTTATTCTCAATTTTCATTCAGAACTTGCTGAATGAAAATTTCTGAAAAAACTTTTTGTCTTAAATTTCTTCAGATTTTATTAGTTTTTGAAAAAAATTATAAAATGAGAACTATTTTAGTTACTACACACATATACACACACACACACACACACGCGCGCGCGCACGCACGCACGCACGCACACACATATGTGTAGATACAATGCTAAAAAAAATTATGATATAGAAAAATTTTGGCCAAAATTGGTTAACTTTGACGAAACTTAGCGAAAAATTTATTGTAGGATAACATTTTTTTTTTTAATCAAAAGCTTAAAATCTTCATTTTAAGATCTGTGCTATGACCAGATTTTAAGTTTAATGCATCCCTACTATAATTTTCAAAATAAATAATGATGTGTTTGTCATATTGAAAAATTTGATGGAATATACGAACTTTATAAAATTTTTTAAGGGAATGCCATTTGCAGCGAATATAAAATTCGAATTTTCTCCTTTAATTAAAAAAAAAACCGAGTTGCTGCAATTTTTTCACAAAATGATCATCAGTCAAAGTTGGCCAATTTTTGTTCAAAATATTATATATATATATATATATATATATATTATACATATACACTGCTAAAAAAAATTATAATATAGAAAAAATTTAAGCAAAAATTGCTGAAAATATTATAATTCATGTGACAAAAAAAAATCTAAAAAATTTCCTAGAAAATTATAAAATTACCATATATAAAAATAATCTAAAATTTTTGAATATTGAAATTTTAAAAAGTTATATGTAAAATTCTAAGAAAAGGTTTATCAAATTTTATTGATTTTTATCACATAAATATCATAGAATTAAACAATTCTAATATTTTTTTACATGTACATTTCTGAACACGAATTCCTTGAATCTTTTTTCCAGGTCGCAATGTGACGGATAGTATAGCGCCCTTAGTACGTGGCGTTGCATTACCACTGAGGCAAACAATCACGTCTTCTACACAAACGCCGTCGATCCAACAACAACAGTCTGTGGAAGAACTTGTAAACAGAGACAGGAGAGAGGAATCCTCTTTATCTGTATGCACGACTGCTGACGGTGGATCTGGCAAGTGCCAGGATCTCAGTAATTGCCCGCAATTGTTACTCGATTTTAATAAGCTGAGGCTCTCGTGGTGCTTTAAGAGACTAATTGTGCCAGGAGTTTGCTGCCCAGTAGACAAAATCAACAATCCTTCTATTCCTAAGTAAATTCTTCATTAAAGTCATTTCTGTCTAGTCATCCGTTTTATTAATTTTTAGGAGAACTTTATTAACATTAAATATCTTTTTTCTCGTGTAAAAAAGACTTATTATTATAATTAGAAACTTACAAATTATCTTTTTTTTATTCGCCGATTTTATTGAAATTTAGTAGATTAATTATTATAATTATAAATTATAAATTTATTATAATATTATAATTATAAATTTAATAGAGTAATAAAAAAATAATAAACAATATTTCTTTATACCGGCAAAAAAATACAATAAATAGAGATAGTCTCTCACTACCTCGTTGTTGATTATTCTTGAATTCTACAAAGAGCGAGATAAGACTGTTGGAATTTATCAAGTCACCATATTGTATCCGCCATTTTTATTTCTATAATTTCTATAATTATTATTTCTATTTTTTCAATTTCTATTTTTCAATTTCAATTTTTAATTTCCTTTATAGCAATATGAAAATTTTTTTGTCATATCGCTAAGATTCAAAAAAAAAATAGCTGTAATACCTAAGCTTAAATGAATTAATTACTGATTTATAAATACAAGGGGTCATTTTATCCTGTATTTTTGCTGATATAAAATAATATATTTTATTATTTTTTACAACTACTCTACAAATTTATTGACAATGAGTTTTAATAAAATCGGCGAGAAACATAAAGGTAGGATACTTATTAAATGAATGAATATTACAGTATCACTGGAGGTGTATCTTCCGGGATCAATGTTGGACAATCTTCACGACCAACGATTCGGCCAATGAAAACCTCCACACCACGTCCGATACCGCTTTACCCAGTGACATCCTCGACGACAAGACCTACAACAACGCATACTATCCTGTCGCCAGTCTCGTTGGTCAACAATACTAGTGGCTTCGAAACAATAGCGACAATTGACAACAATTTTATTCAAGACGATGATGGTACTTCAGTGTAATTTTTTGCATTAAAATATTCAATCGGCAAAATCGATTAAAAGAGAATTTTTATCGAATGATTTATTTACTCTTCTATTATTATTTGTACTTCTCGCTAAATAGATAGATAGATAGATAGATAGATAGATAAAAATTTGTGAAAGAGCTTTTTCGAAATAAAGAATACTGATCTGTCTAGAATGCGGGATGATATATTCAGGTGGTCGAGGGCGAGTGGTCGGGGGAGAAGATGCGCCATCTGGTCGTTGGCCTTGGATGGCGGCGATTTTCCTTCATGGCTTCCGGCGAACGGAATTCTGGTGCGGAGGATCATTAATAGGACCACGCCATATCCTCACCGCTGCTCATTGCACGCTTGATCAGCATCAGCGACCGTAAGCAACATTCTATCAACATTTAATCTACGCAAATTCTTATTTTTTTTAATCAGAAATTAAAAAACAAATTTACAAATAGTTTACTCAGGTTTTTATCTTTTCTAAAAATTTTTAAATTTGCTTTAGTTAAAATTTTTATAAGAAATTCTTTTTATGTTTCCTTTATATTTATGGAAAACTGATTACTCCAAAACTATAAAAAAAAAACCATTTCAATTTCTGCTTGGGGACAAAAATCGACGAGTTTTCGTCCTCCTTTGATAAAATTTCGATTAATTTGACTTTTCATTACATTTGAAATTGATTATACAACGAAATTTTAATTATATTTTGCTGAGAAGATAATTTTCTTTAATTTTGTTTAATGAAAAACAAATAACATTTTAATGAGAATCCAATGAAAATAAAATTTCAATAAAAAATTAACTTTGTTTAACAAAAAAGTAGGGAAATATTATAGAAATTATAATAATTTTTTTATAAACTGAAACTATAACGAAAAAATTCAAATATTCTATAATGACAAATTAACGACATCTTGTTGAAATTGTAATGAATTTTTGATGAAGTTGCAACGAAAACGCGCGGATACTTTGTAATGACAAATTAACGACATTTTATTGAAATTATAATAAATTTTCGATAAAATTACAACGAAAAAGCTCAAATATTCTGTAATGATAAATTAATGGCACCTTGTTGAAATTGTATGTGAATTTTTTATGAGATTGCAGCGAAAACGCGCGGATAATCTGTAACGATAAATTAACGATGTTTTGTTAAAATTATAATTAATTTTTGATGAAGATGCAACAAAAAATGCAGGTGCTAGTATACCTGCGCGTTTTCGTTGCAATTTCATCAAAAATGTATTACAATTAAAACAAAATGTCGTTAATTTGTCATTAAAGAGTATCTTTGTTTTTTTATTGCAATTTTATCGAAAAACTCATTACAATTTCAACAATGTTGTGATGTTTTGTTTATTATTACATAGTATTTGCATTTTTCTTTGCAACCTTATCAAAAATTCCAAAAAATTACAAAATGTCGTTATTTGATCATTCCACAGCCAATACGCGGTACTGCCACCAGAAGGACATCGAAGTTCAATTTCTCCTAAGAAGAAAACTACTCAGCATATGATAAAAGGTGCAACATTATGAGACTTTTCTGATTTTATGAAATTGTTCCTTGAATATAAATTATAGGTTCAAAGACGAATGTAAATGAGATATGCCTTTTGAAAATAGTTTTTAGTTCTCTGTATAAAAATTCTGTACAAAAATTTTCCTAAAATTTTAATTAAATTTTAATGAAATTAATAATATTGCAATGAATTTTATGTTAGTTTTGCAGCATTTTGACCAGTGATTTCATTAAAATTTTTCCACCAGGATTCGCAAAAATTTTAATTAAGTTCTAATTTAAAAAAAAATGGTTAAAATTTTAAAACATTTAAGTCTAAACCAAAATGATTAAGTTGTCACTCATTTTTGTATCAACATTTTTTCGCTTATTTTAAAAAAAAATTATTAATATGTAAAACACAGCACTTATAACCCATTCATATAATAAAATGCATTTATACGATTTTGGTACTGATAATGCTTTGTCTCAAATATACTTTTACATAAGTATTAAAAAAAAATTTTTTATGGATTACAGCTTCTCTGCTCGCCAGTTTACTGTGCGTCTTGGCGATATCGATCTGGAAAACGATGATGAGCCCTCATCGCCAGCGACTTACGCGGTAAAGCAAATTCACGCGCATCGAAAATTTTCACGCGCTAATTTTCACAACGATATCGCCGTCCTCGAACTCACCAGTCTCGTAAGAAGGTCGCCATATGTGATACCCATTTGCTTGCCACGGTTTCGTGGAGATTTGTTGGTCGGCACCAGACCAACGGTCGCCGGTTGGGGCAACACTTACTATGGTAATTGAAACATCTCAGATATATCTTCTGATCTATCTTGACTATCATCAATTTAAATTCTTACCCATTTTATTATCAGAATTTTATTATCAGAATCACTAAAATAAAATTAATCAAGTCAAAATTTAAATACAAATTAAAAGGTTAGGTTAAAAACGAATCGAAAAATAGGGTATTTTTCAACATTATAAAAATTTTTATTTAAATTTTTATTTAAATTTTTATTCAAAGAAGCAAGTTGTGTTCTTTTTGTTTAAAAAAATGTATTTTTAATAATAAAATTAAGATAAAGTTACAACAAAAATAATAAAATAATTAATAAATAATAGCATCTTATAAATAATCATTGCAGTTCGTGCATGCCTGCATGCAATAGTCAAGATCTTATTTATCTTCAGTAAATTGTGTACATAACATGTTGTTCCATTTTAATTTACAGGTACCAAAAAGTAATGCATTTATAAAAATAATGTTTATTTTATAAACATTATAAAAAAAAAATATTTCAAATAAAAATTTTAGGATCTAAAGAGGTGCTATTAGATGAACTGCTTTTGGATTTACTTATGATTTTGGATCCGGTCCACTTTGGATTCAATAAATTGTCTTCATTGACCGGAATGTTTCAAAATAAAAACTTTGAACGCTATTTTGTGTCTTGGAGAAAGGAGTTTAGCGAAAAATTATCAAGAACAAAATTTCCTTATTTTTTCCAATAGAATATGAATCTGTAATAAAACATAGGAGTTTCTAGAAAAGAAATCAATCTAAGCTTTATTGGATTCAAAGTGGGCCCTGAATCTAAAATCTAAATAACTCATCTGATCCTCTTCAAACACACTTCTACAACTTTTATTTAACATATTTTTTTCGAAAATACATTATTTTCGAGGTATTTTAGTGCTTAAATGAAAATGAGACATCCTATATATCTTACAGAATTAGTTAGGAATATATTTATTTCATAGAATATATTTATTTCATGAAATCAAATTAAATTTCCAATCTTAAATTTAATTAACAATTTAAATAAACTTGTAAATAATAAACTTGTTTCCATTCTTATGTCTTCGTATTCTTAATTGTAATAATTGTAATAATTATCGTAACCGTGATGCGGTATAACAGGTGGAAAAGACAGCTCCGTTCTACAACAGGCGGTCCTACCTGTGTGGAAGAATGAGGATTGCAACATGGCTTACCTTCAACCAATTACTAACAATTTTTTGTGCGCCGGCTATAAGCAAGGCGGCAAGGACGCGTGTCAAGGTGATTCGGGTGGACCATTGATGTTGCGGATTAAGGATCGATGGACACAAATTGGCATTGTCTCGTTCGGAAATAAATGTGGAGAACCCGGCTATCCTGGAGTGTACACGCGTGTCTCCGAATATATTGACTGGATTAAAGATAATATCAAGTGATAGATGATGCGACAGAATATTTATACTATCGAGCAAAAGTATTTGCCCACCCCGATTTTGTATTTTTTCATATATCTAAATTCAGTTCTAAATCTATTCTCTTTACATGTAGAGTCTCTTTATATGTAGAGTCAAATTTTAACCATCAAACATTATTATTATTACTATTAATCTAACATATAGAAAAATAGAATTATTATAAATTTTACTTTATAATAGAATTATTATAAAACTCTAACATATAGAAGAATAGAAAAGAAGATTGCAATTCACTCTTATTTAATTAAAAAAGACAGAATGGACAAATACTTTTGAATCAATATATAAATATATATGTATGTGCTTCTGAAAAATAACGTATGTATAAATATATATGCATAAATACATTTTGATATATTCTGTTAAAAAAGATGGAACTGATATAATATACGAATACCATCCCTGTATATATAAAATTAATTTTCAACATCATTTCCTGTGAGAAACAAACGAATTAAAATATGTTCAAAATTTTTGTGGAAATAAATACTAATTTTTTTAAAAATCAGGAATTGATAATTTGATTTTTTTAAATTAATCTATTTTTTTGCAGATTTATTTTAAAAGAGAATTTGAAGAAATTTGATGACTATATCAAGATATTCTGATATTTATAGATATTAGAGCATTTTGGATTTACGTTTATATCTCTTTTCTTTTATAGCTCTGAAAATATAAAAAGCATACTCGATTATCGTACAATAATTCAAACATAAATGTCCTGTTAATTAAGTAGAATACCACAAGAACTGTTTGTTATAGTCCAAAAACTTGTTATTCAGAAAATCCTGCGAACTATCAAATAAGCATCTCTTATGCTACATATATCCACTAGACATTCTAATATGAATTCTAAAGATGTCCATCCATAATCCTTGAGTCAATTATATTATTATATTATTTTTCAAGATAATTTACAAAATATTATAGCCATATTCCTGAAACGTCAATGCAATAATCAAAGAATATTCTAAATATTAAATTTCAAACTATCATTATAGTCATATTAGCTTCCTTGTAATACAAAAATACAATCATGCACAAAATGCATACATAAACCATGTTGGTTTTTACTACAAATAATTGACATGTCTGAACTTCAGTTACAGGTGTAACTTGAAAAGGACTCATGAATCATATAGCACTATTCTTGATCAAAAACTGAATTCAAAAAACTATTAAGAACCATTTCACAATAATTAACGAGACATTAATTTTTAAAGATTGGCGAATAAGAGGATAAAGTTGACACATAAGATAACTTCTAGATATTTTTTAATGTTCTTTATAAAATATCTTAAAGATGAATTCATAAAAATTTCTTAAAATTGTCTTATGCGTCAATTTTATCCGCTTATTCAGCAATATTAGGAAGTTTTTACAATACCGTTTATCCAGATATAATGAACGCTAAGGTTTCGTTATCTTCTTTTTAATAATTAATTTAAAAAAGGATATTGTAACTTTAGTGTTCCACCATATCTAAATTTACGTTATTACAAAAAGTCCCTATTTACAAATTAATATCACGTTAACTATTGCGAAAAGTCTTTTTTAAGTTTTAGATTCAGTTTTTTGTCAGAAATAGTGCTATATAGCGCCATATTCGTGAGCGCATTTTAAGTTACATCGTGTATAAGCTCTAGTTATATAAAGCTCGACTAAATTTTACATATGTCGAAAAACAATCCTATATATATCAAGGATTACGAACATTTTAGGGGAAGGGGGAAACTTCAAATAAAATATCCGGTATTCACTTTTGGACGTTCATTTGTTAGTTCTCATATGACTAACAAATTCTCTTGAAATCTTTTTCATTTTTTAGTATAATGTCTTAAACATTGTGTGCCTTATAACAAGCAAAAAACATGGTGTGACACAATGGATCATTACATCCTTGTTATTTGCCAACAAAGATAACATGATCACTGTATCGCTTGTTGGAAGGCACACATTAATGTCTCATATATGTCTCTGGAAATTCAGTATTAAGGATCATCCTAAGGACTTCTTGTATTGTTAGGGAAACTATCTACGATTTTAGGAGACGTTAAAAAAACATAATATATACACTTTCAAATGTTTCATCTTTTTTATAATATTTTATTGCATTTATAAATGTATATACTATGTACAGCTATATTCCCTAAGTAAATATAGAAATATCTATGGCATTCATATTTTTGAGAAAA
>Ga0157363_1007153_pt1 | contig 10558 bp, 7 predicted proteins | sample AttsexASBM1_FD_111477 | JGI IMG/M metagenome (GOLD analysis project Ga0157363, IMG submission 111477) | Fungus gardens microbial communities from leaf cutter ant in Ribeirão Preto, State of São Paulo, Brazil - Atta sexdens ASBM1 | ecosystem: Host-associated > Fungi > Mycelium > Unclassified ...
ATTGTGACACCTTCAGCAACACATCGGAAGGTCTTTTTTTGTATATTTATACTGATCGTAAAGCTGGATATTATCATTGTTGTATCAAATGGAACTTTGGAATCCTATATTTCTTAGTTATTATACTGCCAATTTTTAGGTGAATAACAGCATGTATCTGCAAAGCTATTGCATTTGTGTAAGATAAAAAGCAATTTTAGTTGATTATTAAGTTCCAGGTATATTAGATTGGATTTTGTACATATTCTAAAAATACTGTAAATGTCTAATCAAGTGATTATTTGATATTTCATACAAAAATAAGATCATGAATCTTAATTATATATATAAGGCTAAAAAAGTTAGAATGCCGTTTTTTATTGCTGCCATTTATATATACTTTTTTTATAAAATTAATTTGATTTAAATTTAATAAATGGCTTCTGTAAAAATTTGATTTATTATTATTGGCTTGATAATGAAAATATTATCATGTTTAAAGCTCCTGAGTAGTTATTATAGCCATATTGAATTGTGACGTCAGAAGCGAGAAATGACACATTAATTTTGTTGTTTCGTACCATTTGTAAATAAAGACAATTTGGACAAAACAAAATGATGAGATTGTTTTAAAACAATTGTAAAAATAGATGAAAGCTATTCTCATTCCTTTCTGACAGTCAGTAAATAATCTTATAAAGTGATAAAAGTGATAAAGGCACGTGAAAGTGAAAATAGTGTACGTAACACATAAATAAATAAATAAATAAAAATACTGAATAAAAATACTTAATGTGCCTTTTATCATTTTTTTACAATTATTGTCTGTCAGGGGAGATAAAAATAGCTTTATCCATTTTTAAAATTATTTTAAAGCGATCTCAGCGTTTTGTCTAAATTGTCTTATGAATGGCACGTAATAAAAATTAACGTGTCATTTCTCGCATTTGATATCACGATTTAACATGGCCGTGATCACAATTTAACTACTCAGGAGCCTTAAAACTTAATATTTTCGAGATTACATCATTTTTATATATCATAATGGATGTGATAAAAATAATAAAACCAAATAAGATAAAAGTAGTAAATTGCTAACATTCTTGCATAATATTCCTTCAGAAAATAACTCTTTTATTTCTAAACGTTTGTTCAAAAGATTCCAGATTAAATAGAAGATTAAATAGAAGATCCAATTAAAAACTTATCTGACAATATATAATATGTATAACGCAAGAGAGGATACAAGTTTTTAATTTAATCTTCAGTCACTTAATATATATACATACTTTATATGTATACAGACACATATACACATTTTGCAAAATATATATTTTTCTTTCAAGTAATTACATTATATTGATCATCATACAGGGTGAGGAAAAAATACCGGAACCACGAAATATCTCGAAAAATATAAGTTTTATGGAAAATTGTTTTAAATAAAAGTAAGGTTTGAAAAGTTTATCTACCGGTCTTATCTTATTTAATCTTGAGTGGCATTGCCAGTCATATTGATTTCTTTAAATGGAAATCTCTACTTAAAACCTGACTTGACCTTAACGATGCTATCTGAAGTTAAACTAATAAGATAGATAGATCTTTTTAAACCCTACAACTTTTACCTGAAACAGTTTTCTATAAAGCTTATATTTTTCGACATATTTTGGGGTCCCTGTATTTTTTCCTCACTCTGTATAAGAGATAATAAAAACACAAGAATTGATACATTGTGTACTTAACAATTTTAATTTAATTCAATCTTTATTAAGCAAAGATTAATATAGTACGGTGATTGTTCGCAATTTTGTATAGCGGCTTTTTTTTATATTATCACAAGTTTTTTTCATTTTATTAAATTACTAACTATTTAGAATTATTCATCTCGAATAAAAATTTATCGGAGAGAAAGTTAAAACACGAAACGTTTTTTCTTACATTTGTTACATACATATACTCTCTAAATCTTTTGGAGTAAAATCATCTCACTCCAAAAAGCTGAAAATTGAGCCAGTCTTGAAAAAAAAGAGAGAAAATATAATATTTTTACTCTTGGAGTGGATTTTCATTCTTTAGGAGTGAGATGAAAGAATTTCATTCTTTTAGAGTAAGATTTCACTCTTTTAGAGTCACTCCAAGGAATACAGTTTCAAGAAAAAAGAGTGAGATCTCATTCCTTTGGAATGAATCTCACTCTAAAAGAGTGAACTCTTATTCCAAAAAAAGTGAAAATCTGTCTTGTTCAGAGTAAAAAAAGTTCATTATTTTTCAAAATTGGCTCAATTTTCATTCCAAAAGATTCATAGAGAGTATGATTATGGTTTTCTCTTTATCATGTATCAAAATGTACCTCGTATTACAGAATGTATCAATTCAAATTATTACTTATAAGTATAAGATGATACACTTGACGTATAAAAACGATCAAATCTTATTATCTCAAGAGAAAAAATTCAATACAAAGTGTTTTAATATTTTATATAAAACATTAAATTTTTTAATATTAAATCACGAAAATTATATTCGATGTCTAAATAAATATGAGATAATGAACATACATCTATATATGTAACAATATTGTTCATCAAAACTATCTTTCTAACTGAATAATTGCTTCAGTTAAATGTGATCTTTTTCTTATATGATAGTAACTTTTGATCTATCCTTTTCAGTTCATATGAAATAACTTAAGATGTATTCAAAATGTGACTAGTAATCTGCAATTTAAATAGACCAAAGTTGTAAAAAGGATAAGGTTTTACTCGTTGAAGATGGAAACAGGGCACTTAATATACACACACTTACACTATTATAAATATGAAATACCTCGATAAAAAAAAATATATATATATATATGCAGTGGCGGCTAGTTAGTCATGTTTAGAGCGGTTTCGAAGACTCTTAAAAAGTGAATGAAATTTAAAAAGTGAAATTTAAAATAGCAAAATTAATCGTTCGCGCGTTAGATCTCCAAAAGTGAGCCGCAACAATTAATACATGGCAAGTGTTTGGATTGGGATTTAAATTGGCGCCAAAAAAAATTATCTTTTTTACTAAATTTATCAGAAGAAATGAGTAATATCAAGTTTAAAATTCGAACCGGTAATGGAAAGGAATATAAAACGTTGAGACTTCCAGTCGATCCTAGGCACTCTTGAATATCTGGCCGTCGCTCTACAAAATATCCCAGAACTATCGCACTTTCTTCCACTTAATTTTCTTTTTTATTTTCTCGACTTTTTAATTTTCGTATCTATCCGAAAGTGAGACAAATAAAATTTTTAATAGATCAATTTTATAAAGCTGTATTTTAATTTAAGAAAAAAAAACTGCCGTTCTTATTATTCAGAAATCCAAGTATTCATGCTTGAGAAGAACTGTGACGATTCTGGGAGACTTTGTGTTATATGTACATGTATAAATATTAGCGAATATTTAGGATATAACTTGCCTTCCCCAGATTCGTGTATTGGTTGTGACTTGCTGTAATTGTGAACGATTAGTTACCAGATGAAGTCGTATGCGACGAGACGAAAACTCGTTTTCACTTAATTAAGCTGTCCCGAACAGCCTGAAAAAAGCAGATTCTCTTCAATAACCATTTAAACAATACATCGGAGGCAACATACATACAGGGCGCAATCCATCCTTTGCTGTTCAAATCATACAATCGAATAGGAGCTATAGTAAATAAACTCTGTCAATAAATCTCTCATGTGATCCACGAGTAATATCTTAGGGATACGTCGTTATTGTTAAGATGTAATGTTTTTCGTTTGCAAGAGCGTGATTTAAGAGGTAATCTACAAATTTTGTTAGTAGCATATCCGTTTCTTGCGTCAGGTGATGCATTCGTAGCGAAGAAATTTTTGTAGTTAGCATGATAAGAATTCGTTTCGTTCGGCGATTGGATCGTTCGTCGAAATTCGATTGTATTACTTGCGAAATTTTCTAGTAAGTAGAATCGAAAAGACTGAGGTTTAGGAAAGAAAAAAAAAGAAACGCTCGCTTTTTTCTCAGCGTTCGTATTATGCATATGCGATGTACACACATTCTCGATTCTCAACCCCGTTTGAAAATGAAGAAGGATGAAAGGGAAAGAAAAAGAAGAATTGCTTTACGTGAATTATTATTGATTCTCTCGCGACGGGGATCAAGTATCCGGTATTTGCCAAAGAAGCTAACGACAGATAATGCAAGACCTTACTCCTGCATATACATAATTATAACTGTTGCAAAGTGTTCAGATAAAATACGGAAGTTACACCGTTAACTCGCAGTCGGACGGATGTGTATATATAATTTTTCTTCTAGCGATCACAGATTTACATTCCGCACTCGAAGTCACGAATCCGAAAGAGACGGCTGCTGTTCTGCGATTACGTTTTTGGTGCTCGTCGGTATGCCGTCGTTTTCGCAATACCACCGCATGAAAAAATCCGCGTTATACGTACATATACATATATGTATAAACAATGTATGCACTATCGAATCGAAAAGTTATTAAAAGTATCTTGCAAACACTGCCGATTACGGACGAGCGACCACATTTATCTGTTTCTCTCTTTCTTTCTATCTCTTTCTCAATAGAACATCCCTTAAGACTACTCTCTACGAAGAATGAAGTATTAACACGCTCGAACTTGAGCTGTAGCATATCAAGTATCTGGCAATTTTTTCTACTGACAATGTACGCACGCAGAGTAGATGGTAGCCTTAAGAATTTAGGCGCATACACGATGAAGTTGTAAAAGATACGGACGAAAAGCGACGAGATGCATCCACTGCCTTATTTATTTTATCATATAAGTAATACATTTTATTGTCATATATTATAGTGAAATAAAAATTTCGTAATGTAACCGATTTATTGACGATTTATTTATATTCCTTTCTGTCTGTTCCTTTATTTTTTATCAGGAAGAAAATTGGAACATACGAGCGTCGTATCGATACGAGAATCGATCCGTGTGACTTTCCATCTATTAGCTGACGATAATGTCAGGAATAATGTTGAAATTGAGTAGTAGGTTCTCATAACTTCGAATAACACTTGCGTAAAAATTCCAGTGACAATATCGATTGTAAGATCACCTCAGGATGTATGAATAAATCGTAGATTTCCACTGAGAGACATCGATGATAGTAATTGATATTTTTACATTGATTATATTGAGTAATTGATATTTTTACATTGATTGTATCGTAACACACAGAAGTGGAAATAGATCGGTTTAGCTTTCCCCGAATTCTTGAAAAAGACAAAAAAATGTCTGCCACGGTGAAAGATTTCTCCTGCATCGGAGGGCTGGAAAAACATATTAGAATTGTGAAGGAGATGGTCCTATTCCCATTGATGTATGGGGATGTATACGCTAAATTCAATCTCAGACCACCACGTGGTTTATTGTTCCATGGCCCTCCAGGTAATGTCAAATACTTCATCATGTAAGATGGATCTCTTTTGCTTTTATTCTTCTAGGAACGGGAAAGACTCTAGTAGCCAGTGCATTAGCAACAGAATGCAGCAATTCCGAACGTAAGGTCTCCTTCATCTCGCGCAAAGGTTCCGATTGTCTTAGCAAATGGGTCGGAGAGAGTGAGAAGAAGCTCGAAAAGATTTTTTCCCTGGTCGGTAAAATTTGATCTCTTATAATTCCATGCCATTCCATGCTTTTATCATTTTAATCTGTTCAGAATTTAATAATAAACATTTAAATTTAAAATTAACTTTCTTTAAAACTTGACTATCTTGAACAAATTGTACTGTAAAATTGAATCTGTAAAAAGTTATGCATATTCACAAGAACCAATACAGCACAGAAATATTTCAAATATTTTAGAAAATATTTTCTGAGTGACAAAAAGGAAAATTAAAAAAAATATTTCTAACAAATTTTTAAGATGTTACTAAAAATGTTACCATGAAAAAAAAATCATTTTAAAATATTTCTAAATTTTTTAAACAATATCTTTTCAAGTATTAAATGTTTACAAAATTTTTTTTTTAAACATTTTCCAATATTTTATTCCCGTAGAATTTCCATAGGAAATGAGCTTCCTTTTATTTTATCTCCAATTCAAAGAAAGAAATTATTTTCTTCTCTAGGCACAACAGACAAAACCATGCATCATTTTTTTCGACGAAGTCGATGGTCTCGCGCCTGTGAGATCTAGTCGGCAGGATTTTGTTCATGCCAGTGTTGTTTCCACTCTTTTGGCCCTGATGGATGGTCTGGATAACAATTCCGAGATCATAGTGATAGGCGCGACTAACAGAATTGATGCGATAGATCCCGCTCTGAGGAGACCCGGCAGATTTGACAAAGAACTGTATTTCCCTCTGCCTTGCTACAGCGCCAGAAAAGAGATACTTTCGGTATCATTCTGCTAGTAAAAAATATCACAACAATGTGTAAAAAAGGTAATGATGAAGTGGAAAACGTTATGTTTTTATATGGGGATAGGTGCATATTAAAAGCTGGAAGCAGAAACCAGCGCAAAAATTCTTAGCGAATCTGGCATCGAAAACGCTAGGATTCTGCGGCAGCGATCTACAGGCTCTTTGTGCTGAAGCAGTTATGTGCTCCGTTCGTAGAAATTATCCACAGATCTATAATTCCAAGTCTAAGTATCACATCAATGAACGCCATCTCAAAGTAAGACATTTGGTGTGACAATAAATACTGATTTGATCCTACTTAACAAATAAAATAGATTACAGAAAAAAATAGACTTTATATAGAAATAATTTTTATGTAAAAATATATACACATACGTTTCATATACATTATATTCTGTACATTTCGTACTATTATTACATAAAGTAAAATCGTCTAATTGCAAGAGAAATATTTCTTATCAAGGTGGAAAAGGAAGATTTCTTGAAGGCACGCCAAAACATCGTTCCTGCGTCGCATCGCGTTATCATTGCCCCAATTAAGAACTTATCCTTTAGAATCCAACCGTTGTTGCACGAGGATTTGACGGGAATCCTATCGCGTTTACAAACACTTTGTCCAACTGGCATGCTGACTTCCGATAACATGTAAGTGATATGAAAATATCTAGGGAAACGAAAATCAAATACTAATCCACGTGAGACCGCAGTATAGGTAAAGCCATGTCCAAATCGAGCGGCTGTCCGCGAATTTTGCTGTGCGGTGAAGACGATTCCCATACTCGTCATCTAGGCCCGGCGTTGCTACATACCCTGGAACACTTGCCGTGTCACATCTTGGACGTTACGACGCTGTTTGAGGAAACGGGCAAGGCGGCTGAAGAAGCCATGATACAAGTAGAAAATAATTATTTCGTGTTTTTGAGCAAAATATCAGATGACAGTCATTTTATTGTGACAGAAGATCAAAACCGCGCGACACACCCTACCAGCGTTGCTGTATATGCCCGGGGTCTTGACCTGGTGGGATCTGGTGGATGAAACGGCGAGAGTGGTTTTTACCTCTTTAATACGTGGTCTCGATCGATCGGTGCACATGCTCGTGCTAATGACCGCTCACTGCCGACACATTAATCTGCCATCGGAGGTTGATATCCTTTTTGTTTTTTTAATATTCTCTTGTTTTTTTTAACATGTTTAATATTTTTCTGCCCGTGTTTTGTATATATTTAGTACATCAAGGTTTAAAAAATTATAATTCAAAATTGGACCAATGAGAATAAATATGACTAAGAGAAATCTTATTTTCGATCAAAGCGGATTTAAATATTTCACAATAAAAATTTATATATATATATATATATATATATATATATATATATATATATATATATATCTCTAATTCCGCAAATAACGCTCCGAAATCTTTTGCAGTCTTGAGCACAATCATGAATAGAAGTGAAATAGTAATATCATAAATTAAATTGAGAAGCATTTAATAATTTTAATACTAATAAGTATTTTATAAAACTTAATTTGATTTTAATAAGAATCTATTTTATAAGAATATTAATAACTCGAGGTATATTAAGAATCTAAAAATAATAAGAGTCTGAGAATAATAAGAAAGCGGATACCTCGAGATATAAATATGATAGTATATATTCGTAAGATATATTTAAGTATATTTAAAAATAGATAGATTGAAGTGAAAATGTTGAATATTTATAGAAAATAGTCAAAATGGAAAGCAAATTATCTCTTAAACGCAATTATCTCTTAAACTGATTTTTAAATATTGATATATTTCCAATATGTTCGTAAATTCGCACAATTATCGACCGCTTGTCACAGATTGCAGAATTGTATGACAATAATCGTGGCGAAATATACGAAGTGAAATCGCCTTCGCCACAAAAGCGACATTTCTTTTTCAAACAGTTGTTCAATGGAAAATCCGACAGTCTTTCCGATTGTTCTTCGCAAGGTAATTATCCGTCTGAAATAATAACAGTGTATAATAATTAATAAAATATCAATTTCTAACAAACGCAGCGGATCTAACGCCAATCTCGTGCTCGAAGAAGCTCAAGGGTGAAAACAGGAAGCTGAAGAATCATATACACTCTACTGACTCTAGTGGAGTATTAGGTATATTTTTTAATACAAATTTTATATGTATAATATTTACGCATGTTAATGTGCATTGTAATGGTCTCTTAAGAGATTAATGCGGCACGCGGCATGACCAGGAAGATTAAAACACAATCGAAAGCGCGAAATAAGCTCAGAGCTGTACGATCCTCGCACTCGACGTCTTCCAAATCAAGTAACAGTTTTATAATTGATACACAAATCTTATATAAGTCCAACCTATATAACAGCCTTACTGAAAAAAATTATGTCACAAAGAATTATATTTAAAAAAAAAAATCATGTACTGATTTGGAATAATCTGTTACGTGATTTATTTATTTATTATAATTTCGTTATATAACGAAATCATGTAATTAAAACAAGTAAGTCACGTAATAAATTATTTCAAATTGTTACAAATCAGTATGTGATTTTTTTTTAAAAACGTAATTTGAAAAATATTAGAATAATATTAGAAATATTAGAAAAATATTAATATCACGTAATATTAGAAATAATTTTGTGATTTTATAGTTATCGAATTTTAAAGAATTAAATGATAGAAATAGAAGGAAAAATACATATTATTATGTGAATTTTCAAATGTGGTTTTAAAAAATCGTACTAATTTGAAACAATTCATGATTTACTTGTCTTAATTACGTAATGTTATGTAATTTTATGACAGGATTTTTTTCAGTAGGACAATTTCTTAGAATTGAGTTATTAACACGTGAATATTATAATCGCAATGGATTTGTACTTTTATAAACTAATGATTAGGAACGAACATCAAGAGAGAATACAATGCGTCCGGGGAAGGTCCGTCATCCAAACGGCAGAGATTAACGTCCAGCGCCTCTTCGGCTCCGTCTAGCACCGAGAGATTGTACACCTCGCAAATCGAGGACTTGGTCGAAACGATTGTCAGATCAACCAACGAATGGCCGAGTTATCTATTGGAGAGCCTGTTCTCTTCCCTCGAGCTCGCAATGGAGAACAACGGAGATTTATGCGCGACGGTGAATGAATACGTCACTCGTTATGAAGAATTGAAACGGGTCAAAATGCGGATAAAACAAGAAGAAGATTAATCGTTAATTTGGTCCCTCGTGAATCGTTCGTGTAATGTCCAAATTTGTGAAATTTGTGAAACACGATACGTAAATAATACAATGAAAAATTCGTGGAATGTAATATTGTGATGTAATAAACGATGCGATAAACATTTAAAAAATATTCTTTACACATTTTTTTGCTATTAAATATGTATTGTTCATATAATTTTCATCATTTTGACGTTACAATTCATTTTTGTTCTTAATTTAATTAATTTAAAAAATTTTTTTATCTGCATTAAAAAATTATCTGATTTAAATTATTTAAATTAAATGGTAAATAGGAAATTTATTTAAAAAATTAAATGCTTAATAATATCCACATAATAACATTTAATTTGAAATTAAAACTAAATTTTAAAAGTAACAATAAAAAATAAATAAATGAGCTCGAGGAAATAGGCACTGTTCAGAGTGCGCAAATTGTTCAAAGAATTCTTTCAATATAAAAATTAAATTTATTGAAAAAAGAGATGACAGAACAATAAATCTTCAAATAAAATGAAGATTACAAAAGTGAACAAATTTTCTAGAATAGTTATTTTATTGGTCAATACTTAATTTTTGTAATTTTCACTTTAACTCAAGATATAATATAATTGCCCCTCAGGTCACAACATATTGTTGTACTCCTCAGGGCATATATTCAGATTCTCACTTGAGTGCCACTCAAGTATCACTCCGTCCTGTTATTTACTGAACGTTACTCAAGGATGACATTATGACACCCGCGTGGAAATCTGAACACGTCCCAGGATATGACAGGCGTATAGAAAGAGTTTGCTTTATCTCATTTGTTAGGGATTCTGGTGCTGAGTTTCAAAGAATAGTAGATGAGTGTTCATGAGTGATAATTCGGGGATCAATTGTATATTTCAGAGCTGTCTAGGACCGGATACTTTTGGCTTGAAATTAAAACGTGTCG
>Ga0157363_1007155_pt1 | contig 10557 bp, 7 predicted proteins | sample AttsexASBM1_FD_111477 | JGI IMG/M metagenome (GOLD analysis project Ga0157363, IMG submission 111477) | Fungus gardens microbial communities from leaf cutter ant in Ribeirão Preto, State of São Paulo, Brazil - Atta sexdens ASBM1 | ecosystem: Host-associated > Fungi > Mycelium > Unclassified ...
ATCTTATATTAAAATATGTACTTATTCTTTCTCTATGTATAACGGCAACCATCGATAATGGAACCAATCATAAGATTTCAACTTCTCAATGAATAAATCTTTTCTTTGAATACGAGATAATCATGGGAATAACAACTGAAGCATCATCATCCTAGCGGTTTACATACGTGAAACTGCCGATTACACGGTCCACGATAAGTGTGCACTTCTGACTCTTCTTCGGTCTGTGAAATCATCGACGGTAATTAACTGTGCCAACGATGACGAGGAAGGGTCGGCGCCTCCACCCATTACCTTTTCCCCTTTCATACGACCTCCGTCAGTGGGATAGGTCAGCACGCCCTTTCGCGCGTGCTAATGCCATATTACCTTCTTCTACGGCTAATGGATCGTACTCTTATCCGTGCACTATTCCGTCGCATATATGTACGGCGCACAAGCAATTTCGCGTCAATATACCGCGACGAACTTCGTCACGGCATGCACCTTCTACGAATTTTTAAGTATAAATAATCGAAAATCGATAGTAGAATTTAGGTGATGGTAGAAAAACGAATAAAAAGGATCCATTTAAGAGAGATACAAATATCTTTTACTTACATTTCTTTTACTTATATAAAACTTTCTTCTTCTTTTACTTATAAAAAGTAATTATTAATCAAAATTATTAATCAAATAGAAATTATTAATTAATAATATAAAATAAATTATATATTTTATACAAATGTGAAATGCGAATGGATGAAACTTTCACAACATATAGAAAATCGGTTAAATAAATGAACGAGTATAGAATTAATAGCGATTCTGAAGTAAACCAGTAAGAATGATACTCCTTATCATGATAATTTACTCTCGGAATTAATTGAAAGTGGCGTAATTTGAGCGAGTAGCCTCGAGGCTCTTTGACGTCCAGCGTTTCTCAAATTTAGAAATGTGTCTAAAGTTCCAAAATATTCTTCGCCTACGCAAGATCGCTAAAAAGCAAACGTAGCTTACGTATACCTTTGGAGTATATACTACAAATATTTTTAAATTCATTCTCGTAACATTGAAGCATCTCAATATTTCTCTCTTTGCAGCCAGCAATCAAAGGAACTTGAGAGACACTGATCCCTGCGTACGCACAGTTGCGAAGGTCAGTCTGCATGCACGCAACCAACCGTCCTCGCACGTCCGAAGGAGAGAGGACTGGCTCAAGCAGACACGTAGCACGCACCGTAAGGCCGTGCGTGTTGCATCTCACGTGTTAGACACGGCGACAGGAGGGTGCCCGCGGGGACACACGCATTCGATCTTATCGCCTTCCCGCCTTTACGCATGCGACGCAGCTATGTATGTACGCGATGCTACATACCATTCCACGGTCTCCCGATCGTAATAATTATTGCAGGTATAATAAATATTGTCGCATCGTTGCTGCCGTTACCCGCCTGATGATGCAAATGCATCTAACTTCGTTCATCAGGAGAAACATATTATATATATTCGCGGGAGAGCGAGGAATGATTAAGGTATGCTCTTGCATTGGGTTGCGTTGCAACCTTCTCTCATCGCGTAGTTTGTACCGCAATTATATCAATTAGAACTGTTATCAATTAGAAGTGCGATTCAAATATACGATAATAAGATGAAAATTCAGTTTATATAATTTTATATTCGATTACAATTAATTCAAAATATTAGATTCTATTGAAAAATTTATCAAATAATTTGTTGAATGATTAATAAAATGATCAATAAATTTTTTAATAAAAATTGTTTCTAACATCAAAAATAATATTGGAACATCTGACATGTTTCATATAAGTAAAAATTACAATTCTTCTTCGCGTTTTCAAGATGTGCTCTCAGCATTATTAATTTATTCCAACTGCGCGATATATATTGGAACACGAAATGGCGCGTAATTTATATAGAGAAGAACATTAGTTAATTATCAAAGGCATATAAACAATGATTGGTGATCGAGCGAAAGCCACAACTCACACCACAGTTAAGCCCGAAGTTATCGCCCGGATCATCGTTAAAACTCGAAATGTATCAGTCAGCCACACGAACGCGCGCACAAACGCCGATACGTGCCTGAGTTTTAATCCCATAAAATGTGTGAGAGCCATCGCGATATCGTAGTCGGCTATCATACGTTGATATTTGAAGGGACTATCTTTTTTCCATATATCGCGCGATATCGAAAATACCTAACTCGCAACAAAATTATAAAAAAAATTGAAACTCTGGACGTAATCTTCACGTCACGCGACAAAATAAGCCACGTATAAAATATAATCATAAAATAAACATTGTTCACACATATTTTTTGTCAGTCACATGATGATAAAATTAATAAAAAATTACAAATAAAATCAAATAAAATCAATGATATCGTAATAAATGTTGCAATAATGACCCTTTAGCTTTACTTATCTGAAAATTAACTCGACTAACAAAATAAAAATCCTACAAAGCTATCGATGCAATCCAGGTAATTATCCGAAACGCTAGATTAAAAGCATCATCATCAAAATGAAAAAGCTGTTATATTTCAAGAAGAATGATACGGATCTCGGCAATAAATTCTTCTCTTTCGTTGAGACACATAATGGGCGCTCCACGTATACAAAAGTTTATACACTTCAAACCACCACGGGGACGATCAGGGCGACGACTATGGCGACGACGACGACGACGATGTTACCCATCCGGTATATCTTGCGACTTTTCGAGTTATCAACGGGGGTTTTATTAATGACATCTAGACGGGGACTACCCGGGTTTATGGAGGGACATAAACTCTAAACTGATTAACAGTAGCCAGTAGCCTCTCTCTCTCTCTCTCTCTCTCTCTCTCTCACGCGCGCGCGCGCGCGCACACATGCACACATACACACACTCACACTCTGTTCACTCAGGATATGCAATATATATATATATATATATATATATATATGCAATCGCGCTTGGATCCAGGGAAACCAAACTACTCCATGCTGCGTCTCGTTAGCAATACACCCACGGTTTATAGGCCATCGTCGGCGAAATTAACATTGCCCAATTAAATTGATAGATGTCTCCAATGGCGATTAAATAGGCGATACCTGAGCAGCGGGCATAAATCGCAAAATCGTATGCGGATATGGTTTATTTTATCTTAAAGGCTAAAGCTTCCTATCATATTTTCATAAGATAGATACTTTCGAAAAAGTAACAGAGCATCAGGTGCTTCAAGAAAACATACGGCTACATAGGAAAAATATATAACATATATTTCACAAACAATTCAACTAATCGGAAAATACAAAGTAGAGCGAATACGTTGATAGAGTGATTAAATATATTCCGTGCCAATGACCGATCTTTTTTGTGCTCTTTGATTTTCCCTCGTTGTAGTTAAAAAAACCTACCAAAGCTCTTTTGACCACCGTGAAACGCAAAAGAGGATTAAAAGGCGGCATGAAAATTTCCCCTCTAAAATTTCGCCATTCACCACGGCCTCTTTCTTCTCCGTCTTTTTCGCGTAAAAATGGAAGGGTCAAACGGGAGGGAAAAACCTAATTAAGTCATATCTCATAAAACACGCTGAAAAAAATCATCCATTTAAAGTTAATATTTAAGAAAAATATGTGTGATAATATTTAATAATAATAATTTTATTACACAATATATTATTACATAAGCTTGGTATTTAATAAAGCTGGCAGATAAAAGAGTAAGAAAATAATAAAAAACGAGACGTTAGCAATATATCACTATGATATATAATCGTAATAAAACAAAATAAAAGAACATAAAATAGCAGTGATAACATCTGATATTAAGGTTTTAACCTGATAAGAAGATACAGTTTATTCTGACGATTTGTCATTCGACCGGTTATCAGCGCATTGACCGTAAACGTATTACGAATAAATAATATCTATTAATTACATTCGCCCGGATGAACTTGTCGTGCACGAATGCAGAGACTCGTACTATCCTCCGGGTGGTTTTCCGAGGGGGTGGTAGAGTGACCTGGGGTGGCGCAGGCAATAAACGGCGGGCGCGGTTTATCACGGTGCGGAATTAAACGGTTTACGACTGGACCACAGATTAGTACGGACGCGATGGACGAATGCGCGGGTGGATCACCGCCGCGCCACCCTCTCGCACCATCCCACCCTTTCGACTCGATATGGGTTAGGTTACCAGAGTGTGCAACCCTTCTCCGCGCCCCGAAACCACTACCGATAGTCGCGACCCTATCGTGTATTCACGCAACTTTGTCGCGGTGGTGGAACGCTTCCGATACGAATCGGCCGATCCGCTCGCATGATCAAAATCCTCGAAAATTTGGGGCTCGATGATATCGCTGGAATCAGCTCGAGATAAAATGTTACTGCGCGCTAGCCAATATTTTTGCGGTCACCCCGTGGTGATAGTTACTTAACACTTCACTTTCCATTACACGCATAAAGTGAAATACGTTTTAATTTCAAAATTTTTTGAGTAATTTTTAGTTGTTTCGGACACAAATATATTTAACAATCAATTTTTGTACAATTAAAAATCTGATAATCGAAAGACCTTTTCGTATCCATTTACGATGTGAAATCGTCATTTTTATTACAAGTAATTGACAAATTGGAAATAGAAAGAATTCAACGAAAACGATATCGTGATCACTTGATAATATTGCTTATCTACCAGACTCAGGTTATATCGCGCAACAACGAAATCGTTAATTTAGGAAAATTCTACGGAAACGCACACCGCAGTAATATTCGTCGTCTAACTGCGTCTCTCGTAATAACGTGTTCTCGGAACATTTCATAACGAGTTCCGCGACGTGAGAGTGAAATTCACGATAAATGCCGAGAACGTCGCGGTAGTAAAGTGGGATGCACGTTGCATGGCCGTAAAATCGGTCCGGATGAGCTCGTCATGGACAATCAGCCCTCGAAGTTTCTGCCAATTCCCAATCCCTCCTCTCTCGGGCGCATCGACTACACACGCGATCACGAAGTCGAATCGGGAAGTCGGCGGCTGATTTATTTCGGAGGCCATTTTCCAAGTTCCTCCACTTCGTGGTGAGCCAAGGGAGGTACTCGATAAGAGAATCATGATAATTGGACACTCACGCGCCACTCCATCGATCGGTCTAATGAGGTTCTCAACGCTCCGCACTCCCACACATAGCCACGCGATTTAAAGAGGCGATAGTCCGAATGAGATAATCATATACTCAATAGTGGAAATATCTTACAAGAAAATGCATGGAAGTGTCCCCCTCCGATTTTGTTAAGCTTCTACATTGTATTTTAGATCGAAATAAAGGATATATATTTTTTTATACGTGCTTGTACGTACTTTTAGGAGGTAAAATATATTCCTTTGAAAAAAAAATCCGATTATCTTTTTTTCGTATATTATATATCAAAATTATAAAAAAGATGGACACAATTTTTTAAATAAAAATTGAATGATTTCAAAGTACTTTATAATAATGATAAACGAATTTTTTTTTAATATATCCCTAGCTTAATTTCTTTTAAACTTTTGACATTTTTTTATGATTACTATATATGAGAAAGTTGTTTCCAAACATATCATTTTCAAGAATTGATTACAAATGTCTGTATACGCATATTATTCGTACTCCTTCATACGCAGGATTCTTCGCAGCACATTCTGCTCGTATCTCTCTGAGTTGAGATGACGATGAAGATAAACATATTTCAACATTATACGTAACGTAATCATAAAAGTTTTTATTCCGTACAGCTAGAACAATATTTACATAACATTTGAATATGTAATTAAAAAATCAAAAAAAAGAAAATAAAAAATCTATGATACGTGCATTCATTATGCGAGTGCAATTTAGATTATTTATATATTTATCTTTCAAATATTAATAATATATAATTAATATGATAATAATATGATAATCTTAATAACAGTTAATGATACAGGCAATGAAATACGCTGCTAAACACGAATCATTTGCAACAAAATTAAATTCAAGACGAAATTCTAGAAAATCAAGACAAATCTCTAAAATCGCTAAAAAAAAAAATCTCTTATTACTATTATAAAGTGTGTGTCATTTAACTTTTATTAACAAAATTGTTTCTAACTTTTATAGTTTTTATAAGTTCTCAATTTTAAATAACTGAATAAATAAACTAATGAAAGATCAACTCTTGATAATTTTCTCACGTTTGATATTGTTAATTATAAATAATTGCAAGCGACAATATGCGTGTTTGCCCAAATATATTTAATCAGTACTGCTGTCATTGGGAGTGATTACCCCTTGAGACGCACTTACATTATCTCCGCATTTCCTGACAGAATGTTCACTCAGCGCATAACAGGGACACGTACGCAAGTAAGGTGGCACATCCCATTTCACCGCGACGTATTATTTCAATGATCGTCGTGTTCTCATTACCGTGGCGCGCTGATAGAAGATCGTGGATATAACTCTTTTCAACCCCTTTATGCGGGGGAAAGGTAAAACGGAGCGAGGGGTTGAAAAGATATAACAGAGTATTATGCCCAGCGCGGCATCACTTTCGCGATCTACTCGTCGACGTAGAACGGAGACAGAAGATACCTGCCGGGGATATACCTGCGGGCGATCTACTTGTATTAAATTAACCCTCCATGAGCTCGCGTGTCCGGGAATGCTCGAGAGTCGAGTGCGCGGACACTAAGAATTCATTAACCGGCATCGGTTGTTACGCGCGACGACATTATTTGCGTCCGCGTCCGCGGAGATCGATATATCAGTTTTGAAGCTGATAAGAAGATTGATCCGATGATAACAGTATCATCTGCCTAAAATGAATTTCACGGACTTGACGTGAATAGCGTATATAAACTAAAAGCGAAGATTTATGATGCGTGAAAAGTTATTAGGAATAAAATAATATTTATTTTCAAACAAACTGGAATAATACATGTTGCTGCACAATAATTCTCACATTTTACGTATATTTTTATTATTCATACAAAATATACCTACATTAAATATTGAACAATTTATTGCAATAAAACGATTTAATAATCGCGCAAAGCTGAGGCGATTATCTCCTAACAACAACACAGATATTCCAAATTAATGATAAATGTACAGATTAATGATACGCGAGTATATGTGAAATGCAACGATAACAGCGTTAAGTGCATGGCTTGAGTAGATACGGCCGTAGCCGAAATTAAGCGAATTTGACGGTACCCATTTCCTCTTCATTTGCTAAAACAAATCGTATGCGCGTAAACTGATAGGAGACAGCATCGGGAGCACTTAGCTGATGAACGCGTAACGTATACTTGCACTACGTGCACGCAAGTCTCGCGTGTCCGTCGCGCGCGATGCGCACGCTTGTTTTCCGCGTGTCGAACTGAATTTGAATAAACACACCGAGAACCCCCGCATATTTACCGGCGCCCAATCGGTGTCTTTTGTCTCATGTGCGTGTTGGCTGACCGTTCTTTTGAAACACGTGTAATCCCACGCCCGCGCGCGAATATACGCCTAGACCGTCTCAACTATAATTAAGTACAAGCGATAATTTTAGACTAGAAAACTTGTCGTTTAACCAAAAAATAATAACTGACAAAAGCTGGCTGCAAAATAATACAATTAACCATTCAAAATTGCACGTAATTGTAATTTAATTTTTCGTACATGGAATACTCTTTTTACTAAGTGAAATAATTTCAACCAAATGTTCGATTAATATAGTCAGAAATAATTTTATATTTTTCTAAATATTTAACAAATATTATAATCAACCATTTGGTTATAATTGTAAATATTAAAAAAAATAAAATTATTTTTAATTAAATTAACCAAAGATTTAATTAAAATTATTTCACTCAATACTTAGTAGCTATTTTTTTTCAATGCATAGCAAAGTTGAACGATGTAAATTCACTTCAATCGCAAATTTATTTCTATGTACATAATCTATGAATATCATACATCTTAAATTCGAAAAGAATCAGATTGTTATTAATGATTTTATTTGTGCGCTCGGTCGCGAATCGTTATGTAATTCGATCTCGATGAAAAAATCGATAAGATATAAGGGAAGGAGTAAACGCGAAGGCGTGAGATAACGCTCACACATAACTGGGGTAGCTATTCATAATGTGGTTGAACGAAGGGGTTAAACGTGCTGGTGGTACCGAACCTATCGTTAACTTTCGAAAGATCACGTGCATAGGGATAACCAAATATTATGGGCGTACACGCGCCAAGAGAAACACTCGATACCTCAATGGCAATATATATGTTTTTTCTTGTCAATAATAACCCGTGACTGCCACTACCCTACCGATGACATACCGCATTATAAATGCTATAATTGAGTACAACGGACAGCGCCGATCGTGGGATTTTTATTTAACATACAAGAGAGAGTTGTACGGGATAATTGCATCTTACTAAGTGAATTTCCGGTATCGCGAAACCTGCGATGCATTCGTTAGCATGTGAGACTTGTGGGAAAATTTTATCTCTAAGTAGAAAGCGAATGTATTGTTTCCCGAGATACCATATATATTGCAATACGTTATTTCATATTCACTCACATTTTAGAACTATATAAACTGCAAAATGTACGTAAATAATTGCAACATTTGTGACATAAAACGTTTGCACATTTCTTTTCGATAGAATCCAGAAAAAAACAATATAGTGCATAAAAGCACGTAAAAAACGCCGTTCGATCATTATATCATAAAAAATTTATCGACCCCAATTTCTCATAGATTCGTCGATACATAGATAGACCGGAAATATGAAGCCACATAACAATAGTAATAAAAGAACAATTCAGAAGCGTGGACATATAACTACGCCGTATCATGGGATGATAATAATGTGTCATTATCGTAATCGCTTTATCAAGAAGTGAATATCACGCGCTGTTGTTATAATATTATGCCGTCGTCCAGCTGTATCATCACTCCCATGTTCACTCCCGTTATCATCTTTCATCAGTGTTCATTTTCATTATCATTTATATTGCGCATTTAGATTACGAATAATATTGGGATTACGAATAATATTGAAACTAAACATTGAAATTGCGAAAAAACAAACGAAAAATACATAAATAAATAACTAATTTACTGAATATTATTTATAATAAAGATGTAATTTCGATTGTCTTAATTACTCTTAATACAATCAACTGTTATTGAATTGTATTCGCAAAGATTTCTCTCTCCTTCAAACTATCCTTTTGCCATTATTTAACGATTTAACGATTACACGCATATACAGTTGTATAATACAGGAAGTAAAAAATCTATAAGCTCTTAAGAGATCAATACATTCTTCGTCTTATTCTAATTCCATTAGCAAAGGGAATGACAAGGAAGTGCGCTAACTACCATATCAAATAAACGTATGTCATTAGGCACGAGTCGTTATCCATCTAACCCCGCGAACGTCTGTGACAGAAGAACGGGGTTAGAAAAATCGCTGCCGCGCCGCACAATGGCGCACTTTATCCGCGTAATTGACTCAATGGCCATTTACCAACGTGGAGAACCATCGCGACTGTCGTCTTCATCCTCATTGGCCGATGTTACTGCGCGAACGACTGTGACTAAAGAAGCTTCCTTTAACCAGCTGACCTGCTCGGATCACCACAACACAGAGGATTGGCCACGCGGAGATTGGACAATAAGAGAAAAACAAAGAAGGAGGTAAAAAATAAAAAAATTCACAATGTGGACGACTGCACTGTAAAACTTTAAAGTTATTTTTAAACATTTGTCGATGAAATAAGAAAGATTACGCACATTATGTGTATAATTAAGTAACAATCGTTACACACGTGATTAATTAGATGTTATTAAAAAATTGAGCGCTTAGGGTAAAAAAAATTCTTTCATTGATGCATCAAACCCTAAACTCGGGAATATTGACCGATAATGGAGTACAACTGCTGCGATTTCCCGATGATGAAAGAAGGCTGATTCGCGAGAAAAAGAAAGTAGCGACGCAGAGAAACGGAGAGCGAGAGATGTGGCTGATGGGATGGAGGAAGAAATCAGAAATATCATGGATGAGAGAAGAGAGCAGAGCGTACGTTATTATTTTCAAATAAATGAGTCACGATTCCGACGAGAGCCGCGGGGAAGAAGCGATTCACTTGGCAAGAACGACCGCGCGATAACCCGCTATCTATATACTCGCTATCTAGCTGTACACGCCATCATACGACCGAGATTTACATACGAGGCGCGCATCGGCTAACGGGCGATTAATGAAATTCGATGCCTCAATCAATCAGCAGCGTCGCGCCTCCGAGATAACCGCGGCCAACATTCGCACATCCGGGAAGTGCGAGGAACGCGATCGCTGATTCCACGAACGTTGTTACCGAGGACTCGAACTCGGGGAAATAAATGTATTAGAACGTCGGGAACGATACGCCAGCCAGTGATTTACTCATTAATGCGTTTTCTGTGGCGCCTTGCTGATTGGTATAGTCGGAGATGAAATCCCAGCGCAATTTTACACGGGAAAAATATACAGCTCTTTAAATCTAC
>Ga0157363_1007156_pt1 | contig 10556 bp, 7 predicted proteins | sample AttsexASBM1_FD_111477 | JGI IMG/M metagenome (GOLD analysis project Ga0157363, IMG submission 111477) | Fungus gardens microbial communities from leaf cutter ant in Ribeirão Preto, State of São Paulo, Brazil - Atta sexdens ASBM1 | ecosystem: Host-associated > Fungi > Mycelium > Unclassified ...
AAATTTATCTTCTTATCAAAATTGATAATATTTCAGGATGCGGTACAAAACAGGATCCTCTGCGTGTGTTCACCAATAATGTAGTTGTCCGCTTTCATCCTGGATTAGAAATGGATGGAGACGAGGTTATCACTATAGTATGCAGATATCCTCCACCTGTGGCACCGGCGCCTCCTAAACCGCCAGAAAGCATGTAAGAATCCTGTGTTGAAATTTTCTTTGTTAATATGCTCATCGCGAAAAATTTATTATCAAATATAGTTTTTCATGAAAATTAAAATTTGTTGGAACATTTCTTTATCGAATATTACAATTTTTAATTTATCAAATTACATGCATAAGTTATTTATATATTTCATGCTTCAAATAATTGTATTGAAGATATTATGATAAATAATATCGAATTTATCACGAAACGCGATCTCTTTTTAATATATTTTTTAGAAGATATTCAAGATAATTATTTTTTTATGTTATATTTCATCATAATTAATAATACAATTTGATAAAAAGAATGAATAGATACATACTTAATAGATACATACATATATATTTAAAATAATTATAAAGTAATCTATTTATGATTAACATTTTCCAAATAATATTTTTTTTTGTTAAAAAATTCATTAATGACTATCATTATATTATTGACTTGACTGTTGTCATTAATCCAAATTTAATGCGTAAGGTGTTATTAACATTTAATGATACTTTCTTTCCAATACCTAATCTTTTTGCGAAGAATGTGTTCAATATCATTGAGTTTGCCTTCTCACTGCATCGAATGAACTGAATAAAAAAGTAATTTTGTATTCAGAATGTACTGTGATGCACGCCTTTGTCTTCCGCAATCTAATTACGCATACGGATAGGTATGAGATATACTCCGTGCACAGTTAACTGCGGCATCTAATATCGATGCCATTTGCAGCAGTCTCCTCATTTAGAGTCGCGTATATCCTGCTCTAATCTGATTTCCATCCGCAGAATGGCCACTCTGACGCCCGCATCGGTGACCGAACCACCGCTGAAAGGCTTCCAGATCTTGTTGATTATCTGCGCTATTCTGTTCCTCTCATTGCTTCTACTCGGTCTTGGCTGTTCCTACATGTGTCTGAAACGACGAAATGTGCGTGTGGTCCATCGACATCCGTTCGAAAGCGCCACTGGTTCTGAGATAACAAAACTCTCTGGCTCATCTCTGAGCAACATCACGATGTTCGAGGGTCTGAAGATACCACGAGCGCACGCTCTTCTTCACGCGACTGCCGCATCTACTTCCGGCAGCGAGGCAAATCTGGTGATCGATCATTCGGACACATTGCCAAGTGATTACCCAAGTGAAAGTCACTCTGAGGTGAGGCCCAATAATTGTCTAACAAGACAGATGATTGCATAGAATATATTAGAAAAAATATAAAAACACAAAATCGCTACTAACCCTTTTAACAGCGAACTGTATATATGTATATATATAAAGTTACTAATTTTCTCAATTAATCGCTATATAAATTATTTAAATTTATTTGAACAAATTGTACAAATTAACAGAATTTGTTTGAGTATAAACTGTTTAATCTATTCATTGTTTAAATAAGGTAATGTCCATTTTATTATTATACACTGCAAATTTAATAGTGTACATTTTTTATTATTACACATCATTTTACAACATAAAAAAGTTAAAAAAAGAGACCCCCTCCAAGTTAAAATTTTGATATTTTTCGCAATAAGTTTTTGTAGTATTAATATATTAGCATCATTATTAAATTAACGATTAATTTATATGATGTTATTTCTAGCTTCAGTTTATGATTGCGTTTCAAGCCTGACAAACAGAATCAGCGCAGAGTTTATAGAACCAAAAAATGCAAATTTGCATATGAATATTATTCATAGCACCAAGATTTTGCCTCGACCGAAAATAGAATTCTTTCTTTTATTTGATTTAATAAAAAAGACATCAATTCCTGAATAGTCTCTTAGTTAAAAATGTCAAATAAAAGAAAACAGTTGCATAATCGATATAATACATTACGATTTGTTTGTTCATTTATTTTTATAGGTGGATGAGGAACGTTCGTTACCTGTATCTTCCGCTGGATCCTATGATAATAAGGCATTCATAGACCATCATGAGGTCCAACGTCAAGTGGAAATGCGTGCTTCAAGCTCCTTATATTCAGAGACAGTTGCTGCCGAAGTGGAAACTTCCTCCATGACAGCTGCGAATGCTTCAAGAATCATGGTGCCGCGACATCCTGTAGCCGTTCCGATTGAACCCAAGTTCGACGTGCAGATGAGAGTTAAGAGAGCACCACCTCCGCCGCCGAGCCCGTTGCCATCAGAATCTGACGTTGCGAGTATTGCCCTCGAGAGAAATTTAACGACCATTTTGGAGAGAGAAGAGACTTCTCGCTCTCTCGAAAGTGCACCCTATCGAATGACTACTTTCTCCTACGTACCCGAGCTTCACAGACCACCACCAGGAGGCGTGTCACCTGTCTCGACTATCTCTCGGCAGCAGACGCCGCCAGTCTACTCCAGGATTCTACGCAAACAAGCGGAGAGAGAGACCACCGTGATCCAAGAGAAACTCCCATCGCCGACGACTGAACAACCGCCGTTGCACCACGAGATCCGTCGGCCGAGGTCTCTGACTTCCCTGAACACCGAGCTCACCGAGACTCGCTCGTTGACGGAAGTGACGGATGCCTCGCATGCCAAATACCGGGTAGCAAGCATTCTAGCACCGACCCCACCACCGCCGCCACCAATTGTGCCTACCACGTCCACCACCACTACTCACACCGCCGTTCAGCATCGCGAGCACCGTTTGTTGCGCGAGGAGATGACCGAACCACTGGTCGAGCCGCAGGTAGTTGCGCCTCGCCGTCCAGAAATCACGACTCACGAAGTGGACGATGTGTTCCTACGTACCGTTACGGAGAAGAAGACGATCGAAGATGTGGAGCGTCACAGTCGCCAGATCACCGAGTATCGCGCCAGATCTCAACCGCCGCCGGATCTCAAGTGGGACGTCACCATCAGGAATTATCCGACGGAGAATTTACCGCCGCCACCGCCGGAATGGGAGAACTTCTCCGATGTTAGCTCGGCCTCCAACTTGACCATCACGAATGAGCCAACGAATCATCTGGCAGACGACGAACCGGATGTAAACATCGAACCGACTTATACCACGCGCGCTGAGATCCCATGCCGGCCACCACCTACGCGCCGATCCCTCGACGATGCCGATGCTGATTGGTATACTAGGTTGGCACGCGTCTTGGAGCCGCGTTACGCCACCGAGTTGACGGATGAGGAGCGTGCCAAATGGCGCGAAATCATCACGACGGAAAGCACGCTGCGGACTTTGTTAACCGAGGCAGTGGTTAAAGAAGATTACGAGCTGATACGCAAAGATGCGAGATACATTAATTTGTTCCCGCCAGCGAAGTGGGATGTGATCATCCGAATCCTAAGTCCGCCATCAATGCACACCGGCTCCACCTCGTCCTCCAGTCACGGCAAGAACCATGGGCAGAGATACAAGCGGTCCAAATCGTCGGAATGGGACACTAGATCCAGACGATCCTCCCTTCCTACCCTGTACGAATACGAGAGCGACGGGGGCAGCTCGGCGCGTACCCAGAGTCATCATCTACAAACATCGCAATCCGCCACGACCATGACCGGTGGACAGATCGCCGGTCGTCCACGTCGACTAGGCGGTTCTATTCGTTCGCGAGGAGCCGGAGTCGGTAGTGAAGCCGATTTGAGATCGATGTCCGAGATAACCGTCCGTGATTTCGCCCGGATGGACAGAGACGATCTGACCAGCTTGAGCTCCTTCGAAGGTGCGGACTCGCTGGTCAGATCGCTCAGTCAACCCAGCTTGGCCAGATCGGGTTCGGAATTCACCGAGCACTGGGGCATGCCTTCTGGTATTCTGCCACCATGGGCGTCCGAACACGCGGAGGATGGCGTCAGCTCCGTGGAAACAACGCCGAGAGCGATCAGAAGAGGTGACAGGATGGAGGTCCTCGCCTCCTTCGATGAGCACAGACGAGGTCCATCCATCACAAGATCGAGTCGATACACCGAAAGGGAGCTCAGCGTACGCGTGACAGAAAGTCAGAGGGCCTCGGATTGGTTTAATGACAACAATTCCGAGCCGGAGATGCAGATCTGAACACTTCCAAAACAGAACACAGAGAGATTCTCGATTTTTACCTCAGAGGAGATGATTCCTGAATCTCGACGAAGGTCTGAATAGAATTATTAGGGATGAAAGTTGATAATCGAGTCAACACGTACCACTTGCAATTTATAAAATCAAATCTTGAGATCGTCTTTTCGTAATTCTTTGAAAAGTGAATCTTTTAATGTACAATAAAATCGGTTATTTGAACCGGTTGAGCTCAATTTTCAGCGCTATAAATAGCGAAAACACGAATTCATATTAACATAATAATTTCGAAAAATTGACAATTTTTTAACAAACTCTTAATATTAAAATTTGAATTCCGAGCTTCAGCTTTTAAATTTAAAAATCTTTTTTCTATAAATTTTAAATATTTATCTCGTTTAATATTCGAATCAAAAAATTTGTGTTGTTCAAAAAATTAAAAGAACATCACAAACTTGAAAAAGATTCGTCGAGGGATCAGCAAAGTTTTTATTTTAATCCTTTGCAGCTTCATATTCTCTATTCTATTGCGAGCTATAATATAATGGATTATGATTTATACTGGCATCCGTTCGTATTTTTCTTGTAGGCACTATTTCGGTCAGTAACTACGTGACTCGCGCATTATGTGTATATGTGCCGCGTTTGTTTTGTTTGCAACAGTTTCAATTCAGGACGTCCTACCACATGATCGATATCTTGCCAAGAATGAGGCGCAATGCACACATAGCAGCGGCGACGGGATAACGTTCCGCAGTCGTCAGTGGAAAAATGCACTTTATTTGTAGTGACTAGCTCGCCGTTTCTTTCTTTCGTTCTTACATCGGTTATACAGCTGCTCTACTTTTTCATGGCTCATAGCCGTTCACTGCCGATTTCGTCCTCAGGCCCGATAACTCGAGGACTCACGCTCAATCGCGCGAATGCAGAATTGTCCCAATTTCGGGAATCCGTCTCTCTGACATTAAGATATTTCGCGATATTCCGAAACTCGGGGAATTCAGCCGCCATTCTCTTCACACGTCACTCGTAACGCGAGACATGAATCGTGCTAGTTACTCGGTCTCGAGATCAGCACGAGTGGGTCTGCAGATTCTGGCGAGAATACAATAAATACGTGGACAGTTTGCAGAAATTAAACCATTAAAACCTGTATTGTCACTTTTGTTGATATATATTGGTAGTTGTATTCAAATACGAGTAATTTTTGTAGTTTCGTGAATAGAATGTATTATTAGAGATTTCATGGCAAAATACATATCAAGAATATTACTTGAAAATTTTCAAAAGCGGGCTTCAATGGATTTAATCGGCAAACATGTTCACAGGGGACTAATGCAAGAAAAAAATTACAGGATGGGAAAAACAATAAATATAGTGTAATCGTATATGAGAGGACATATCGCCTGCGCGATGCGGCCTGTTCCTCAGTTTTTAAACGTTCGATAGATCAGTAGATCTCTTTTGAAGATCGCAGGGAACAATACATAGTTCTCACGACTATAACACCCCCGTTTTGCGATACAACTGCGATAATAGTCTACTTAAATAGGTAACGAAATACACGGTGCTGGGTTATACGCTTCAAACGATAGCTAGAAAAGCTCTCTTCGAGAACATTTACCTAACCTCGTCCTCGCTCCTTCTCACCCCTCAAACATTCCTTCCAATTTAATGTAGGTATTTCGTCTGGAGTACCGAGATACGTATCGACCAACAGGGTACGTAGATAGGTATATTTGTAATTATGTACTTTTATGATATTAATGTATATTCATACGTCGTGTGTAATTTTCTCCACGCTATCCTAATGCAGTCATTAGAAGCTTGTGAAATCTTCCGAATCCTTGAGCTGCAAGACGAGGGAGAGAGAGAGAGAGAGAGAGAGAGAGAGAGAGAGAGAGAGAGAGAAAGAATTTGGAGCTTGCAGGTTCCATTAATATATCACAGCGTGATTACAGTTCTCGCAATAATACGTAAATCGCTTCGAAATTTCCTAGCTCGTTTGCCTCGGCGATCATAATTTCCGAAACATTACCACCAAGCAATCATATTACCCTTCGCTTTGCTTATTAAAATTATCAAATGCCAATCATAAGCGAATGCTTATTAAAATTATCAGACGCCAATCATGAGCGAGGAAGATTGGAACGTCAAACTTCGAGCTTATCTTTAGAGAGATATTTGCGCAAATGTTTAATGCAGTAATGTGTATCGCAAATAGCAGTATCTATTCATATAGTCTCTTGTGGTATTCTCAAAATTCTCGATAGAGATCGTTTGTATTATTTTCAGGAAATGAACGACGATTACAACAACTGTAGATTGCGTTATAATTTATACACGTTATAACGTTTAATTGTAATGCAAAATTAATACTATACTAGTGGCAAAACAATTGATACTACTTGCTATTCATACACAATTCAATGCGATCGACACATGAATAAAGAGCACGTTTTGCATATTCGATAGTTGAAGCTCGAAGCAATTGTTTGGTGACGAAATCCGTCCAAGATCAAAGGAATCGATATTACATGCATGATATTACATTAAGCGCGTGATTTTCTACGAATTTTCTAGAGCATTATATACGTAAAGAAAACAATCACACTGTAGGCGCTTTTTTTTTATATGTACATGTAACTGTAAATCAAAATCGATAATAAAGTTTGCATATTTTGAACGTCGAAAGGAATACCGAGACCGGCGTTAAGCGCACATGAAAGAACGATGAATAAAACATAAAGTGCGCATGAAAAGAATATTAAGCGCGGATAATGGAGTAATAAATCATATCGAGAAATTACATATAACAAGTGTTATCAACATCAAAGTTTTTATCTCGATGTCTCTCGATTACATCGAGTTTTCAGGATGTCCTCTAACAAAGAATCGCTGTCGCGAGCAGGATTCGATGTCGAAGAAAAGAGAAAGGCTGTCTGAGATAAGAGAAATTAATGAAATCGCTTGTATTTAACTTACGGAAATACGGGAGTAGTTAACGTGAAATGGGAGTGTTAAAGCGACGCGTTGAAAGCTTTTATCGGATGGAATAGCGCGCTATATTGTTAGAAATTAACGTAACTGATAACTCCTATATAGATGCCTCTTATCTATATATATTTTTATATCGAATTTTGTAATGGATCATCCGATCGTTCTCGACGCGGATGTGCCCGTGTAATATTTCAGCCGAAAGTTTGCGGAAGTGCGAGTGAAATAAGTGCTACTAGAACTGGGACGTAATGAAACGGAATCAGATTGAAGCAGAACAGAGGGAATTGCCTGGCGAAGGACGATGATACATTCGTTGTCACTGATCGATAAGCGGAGGATATACAAGTTCGAACTAAACTCCTAAATTATAATTCCTAATAAATACTGACAGTCCACGAACCGCATTTGTTTGAATGCATTGTAAATCATGTAACCCTCGTCGCTTCATATTACTCTGTGGGAGATTAATTTACAGGGTTCGACGTGTTTTGTCGAAGTTATGATAAAATGATGCAAGTTCAATCAGGTCCGCGCGAATAAATGGAAAATGTAATATGATCTTTGAGCAAGTTCGGAGAGCATGGCTATTAATAAAATTGATTACTAAAAAAAAGGTTTGTTTTCTTTTATTGCCGAATAAACTCAGTGTTATTTTTCACTTTATCAGAAAAATCCAGTTTATCTGTACAAAGCATCGTCTTGTTTGCGAAAGGGATTATTGTTTCAATTTCAGAAGAACACTTTCTTCAGCGATATATGCATTATAATTTTACTTAAGCAATATTAAATAAACTCACACGGCTAGATTATGCGGAAAATCATAAAGTCTAAATGTGGAAAATCATAAAGTAATCTAAATTTCAATTTCAATGAATGTACGTAAAATGTAAAATGTAATATAAATAAAAACAGGAAATATGTAGTTTTTAATTAAAATTGAATGTATTCGATACATGAAAAATTGAACTTATTCAATACATTTTTAAAATACATATACGCTCATGTAAAATTCCCGCAATGCTATTCATCATTTCATCTCAGAGAAAAGGAAATAGCGTGAAATAAGTAAAAGGTAAGGAATAGCATGCGGAAAGAGAAGAGATGTCAATACGAGAGAGACGCAGAATCTTTCACGATAATCAGAATGCATCGCTCTCAAGAACTCCTGGTTGCTCGACTGGAACAATCGAGGGAGACGTCTAAATTAATTATAGACTGAGGAAAGAATTCCGCAAAGAGGATCGCAGCTGATTCATCAAGATCGACAGCTGCAGCCTCGGGCGATCAAGGCGAATGATCTTGAGGTCACATTGAAAGAAAATGACAAAGAGAGACAAAAAGAGAGAGAGAGAGAGAGAGAGAGAGAGAGAGAGAAAGAGAGAGGGGAGAGAAAGAAAGGAGAAGGGGAAGGAGATAGATCACATGAGGGAATCTCTATAATTGCTTCGTGATGTCTTCCTTGATCGATCCATCAGTGGAAAAAGACACGACGAGACACGCTGGTCTCCACCCAACTTGGTCTCGCACTGACTCGTGACGATATATGCTCTTGTTTTTCCGAAAACAAGTTCGCTTGTCCGAGAATCGAGTACGTACGTACGTACGTACTTTCCTTCTTCGACCATGCGGGGCGGATCGACGCATGCGTTTTTCTCGCGCGCTCGTGTACCCTTCGCGGGATTATCTTGGCCGTGAATCGAGCAGTCTTCCACGGTCGTTCCCGAGCTTGCTCCCGATCCGCGGGGGTGCGCGTTTTTCCTCCTCGAGAGGATCGCGCGACGAGCCTCACTCGAGACACTCGAGGACAGCGGTGGCGTCGCTGAAAGTTGCGGTGTCACATACATATAATATACCTATATATAAATACATCGATAATGAAATGATTCCGGAAGAGGTTGGCGCGACACCAACGTACCCGTGGGACACGTGCCGTTTAAAGGTAAGCGAGAAATCACGATGAGACAATGTTAAATGTTATTCCTTCACGAAGTCATGAGTCATCGTATTAATATTATCAGTCTGATTTAAAACGCTGTTTAATTGATCGAAAATTCAAACACGTTACGAAACGTGTAGCGCGTTCACAAATCGCACGAGCGCGATTTCTATCTGTCATTTCGTTGTATCCGAATTATTGTTAAAATAATTCGACACAATGACCTTCTCGTCGTGTTGCAAACTAGTTACGTTTATTCAAAGTATATGTACTCGTTGCGAGATATTTTACCGTCGCGCGACACTGGTGCCGCGTCTGAACTATTTAAAAGGATGTAGAATAGATGTTCAAAGCGCATGCATGTTAATTACAACTTATATGAGGTATATCCCATACAAGGAAACTCGCTTGCAACACCGAGTTTCACAGCGACGAGTAATTACATTCAAAGTTATCCCGTGATTAATGAACTATAATTACCCACAAAGCGTGTTAAATAAATTTTTTTAACGAGTAGTTCAAACCAATGTTTCCAGATTTGACAAAATGTTCATTAGACCTTATATTCCTACAGAATTACTTTCGTATTAAGCTGGAGCAAAATGCGGATTGCAATCAGGCCGCACCGTTAACGATTATCTTTATAACGCGTACGTGAGGCGTGCAAAAACTAAGTTTAACGATCAATAACAGCTTAACACGCTGAACAGCTACAATGTCTCGTGTCGAAGCTGTAGTGTGTAAAAATTTTAATATTAATTAAACTTTATGACATTTTGCATATTTAAATCAAAAGTTTCAATTAATTGCCATCGTCAGTGAAGTGACGATCACAGATAATCAATCTATTTTTACGTAACGCCAATTAAAATTCATTTAGACAGTCAACACACAATTTAATTAGCAAGACGTTTATCATCGAGTGTTGCAAGGTCGTAGCGAAATGAATGTAATGGATCAATTTGGAAATCTTCACCGAGAAATGAATCAATCTGCAAATTTGACGTATCAATTATCTATTCATCAATCATCTAATTTATTCTAATAAATTTCGCAGTTCCAATCATTGCGAGGTCCGCGATATCCCGCGTATTTCTGCAGGGCTTTAACATATTATTAAACATATTATTCCACATTCACGGAAGAATAAATAGCGACAAATAATTAAAAAAAAAAAAAAATCGTTTCTTGGCGCAAACTTGTGACTCTTGCGAGAATCCCCAGATACGTGAGCTCGTGCATAACTGACGCGCTGTAAGGGCTGATGCACGATTACTTCGTTTAAAGGGTAGGCAATCGTTTACGCACGGGTAACTTCACGACGCATAGATACTACGTGCTGAAACACGAAAGATCTTGCGAATAAATTTCCAAGTTACGTTCACGACTCGCGTCGCGCTGTTTATGCGAGTCCGACACTGGCTT
>Ga0157363_1007157_pt1 | contig 10555 bp, 3 predicted proteins | sample AttsexASBM1_FD_111477 | JGI IMG/M metagenome (GOLD analysis project Ga0157363, IMG submission 111477) | Fungus gardens microbial communities from leaf cutter ant in Ribeirão Preto, State of São Paulo, Brazil - Atta sexdens ASBM1 | ecosystem: Host-associated > Fungi > Mycelium > Unclassified ...
ATGTCCTATTACTCATCCACATGTGTTTTTCTTAAGGCCACCATGCTTCCTACATGTGCCCTGACGTCATACCTTTAATCTCCGCTGTACATGTGCACACCATGTGTACACCATGAGGAACCCATATCCCTTGATGTCATTCCTAACCCTAACTCCTTCTAGACTCTTCCTGATCCTTCTAGACCCTAAGTCCTTCCAGACCACTCTAGACTCTGTCACATGACTTCCAGATCATGTGCTCTCTATCCATTGTAGACTAATAATTACTACTGTCCTATATCTGTCCACTAACCCTAACCCTAAAGTCTGTCCACACACTCATCTTATAACAAAAAGGTAGTTGGAACAATAGTCAAGGTTGTACTCTTGTGTCTCTTTAAAAGATTTTCTAGATTATTGTTAGTTACTCTTTTATCATCATCAAGTGTTTTCTGTCTTTTTAGATAATATTATAGATATTTCTATTCAGGTTTCTGACCATTTGTATGGTATCATTCTAATAGTTAGCTCAGCATTGTTCTACTAAATTACAATGGACTGTAGAATATTTAGAATAGTAGCTATTTTCAGAAAACCTCATCTTGTTCTCTTAGGTTTTCCTAAAGGTGTGTTGCATTTGATTATTAACTACTATAATATAACTTAGGTTTTCCTGAAAACATAATATCTTACATAACTCTACAGACTTTGTTTAGTTGCTCTAAGTTGCCATAATACTAGAGTTTAGTAATGATGTTTGATTATCAGACTGAAGATTATAATATATCTACCAGTTCTTAAATATAAGTATTATAAAAGGAGAACTCAAATGTTTTATAATACAGCCTCAAGTAGATGTTTTAGTAGTAAGACACTAAGAAAGATTTGGAATAGAAGAACTCTGCTATAGAAGACCAAGTCTGGAAAGAAGTAAACTCTGTTGTAGAAGATTAAGTTATGAGTAGAGATGTTGCAAGAGATAACACTTCTGTTACAAACTCAAGTCCTTAATGTTGGACAAGTGAATAAACCTTATATTGGGTTAACACAAGAGAACTCAATAGAGAACTCTATACAGGATAGTCTACCTTATATATACTAAACCCTGATGGTCCATGCTAACTACTTCTAGCCTATCCTAAACAGCCATGTGTTTGCCTTTAAGGTCAACATGTGTTGCATATGTTGTATGATATCATCCTTCCAGAATCTTCTATGTTCTTCTATGCATCTCATGACTTGTAATCATGTCATCTGATGTGACTGATGTGTGACAACATGATCTAGTCACCCTAATCTGAGTTCTAAGAATAGAAAGGAAGATAAATTGAAAATAAAATAAAATAAAAATGGAAAGGAAATGAAAATAATTTAGAGTCTACTACTTTTAGTTTTGACAACTTCCACAGAAGACGAGTTATGAATGAAACCTTGTAAACCAATAATACTGCTATGAAAGATAGGTTATTTTTAGGGTTGAACTTTGGCATATGATAGTATTCCTCTCTTAGAACTGAGTCTTTAAAGTCCTACTGAGTTTATCTAGAAAACATATAATTATACCTTAAGATAAAAGAAAGAAAATTTTTTTGTTTTCTTTTTTCCTTACTATTATATCGGCCCACAACTCACCATCTTCTTTAGAAATTGAGAACAAATCCTAGAGCATCAAAGAGAGAACATACAGCAATAATTCATAGAGAGACAAGAGCTTCTAGCCTGTTCAGAAGAGATAGCAAAGACATAATATACCAAGAAAGCAGCTAAGAAAGTAAGACTGACAGTAGAAGCTAGAGCAAAGGAAAAGGCCAAATAGAGGTAGTACAAGGAGAAGATAAAGAGATAGTAGGAGAAGGAACTAGAGAGACTCTAGAAGAAAGTTCTGATATAGAAGTTTAATATAATGGACAACATCAAAATCCCTTCTTTAACAGGATAGAAGCAAGACAAAGAAATTATCAAGATTTTCTCAGAAAATGAGGCCAGTCTACAGCTATTAAACAAAGCTAAGAAAACACAAGTAAAGAAGGGCTATGAAGAGGTGGTTAAGATAAGAAGTGAAAATTCTTATAAAAGATATGTATATACCAAATAGAAGTACCTAGTATGTAATAGCAAGTAAATAAGAAATGTTTTTTATCTTTTACTAATTAATTTTATTTCTTATAGCAGATTTCTAGCCTGTGCAGAATGTATTGTTATCAAGTGACAGTATATTTATGTATAAGAGGTCAAAGAACACCATGGAATTAGTAAGTCTTTTCAAAACTTGGTGGAGGAATAGAAATATCTAATAGCTAAGTTGACAAAGATCTAGGATATAGTTAAAGCAAAGTGGGGATAAGAGGAGAAAGAAATCAAGAGGGTGGCAAGTAGAAGCTATTAAAGAGAGTTTTAAGAAAGATCAAAAGAGCATGAGAAGAAAGAAGAAATAGTACAATGCCATCTTCTATCTCTTGTTAGAATTAGTATTTTTTGGAATATTACTATTGAATAAATATTTTGTTTTTTTGTCTGAATAAGGGTAAATTAAGTAAAAAGATCAATTAAGATGATTATAAGAGTTGTTATGAAAGAAAAATAAGATAAGAAAAAAAATACAGAAAAATAAGTAAAAATCCCATAAAAAGTATATAAAGACTAGAGTTGAACTTGCAGCAGCATTATTAAGACAGAAGGAGAAGACTGGGCTTAGTAAAGTAAACAATATAGAAATTAGTGACCAAGTCTACAACATAAGTAAGTTCAGTGAGAGTTACTCAGATTTGTCTTCAGTGTTTTCATACTCTAGTTAAATAACTTTGTAAAAGAGCTTACAGACTTATCTTCAGTCAATTTTGGAGTCTACAATCTATGAGATTTTATACTTAGGTTCTCTGTCAATGATAACCAGTACTGTAGTAAGTTAAGTTCTCTCAGTAAAAGTATTGGAAGTAGTTAGTTTAAACATAGACATATAAAAGACTGAATACATAAAATGTATATACTTTAGAAAATAAAGAGTAAACAACAAAGTATTAGGCTGGAAAATAATTTCATGGAGTTCAGGATATTTTGATGAGCTTCTTGAAGAGCTGGGTAGTTCTAAAAAATTGAACTTTTATGAAAATCTTATTACTTGCTTTGAAATCAGATATAGAAGTTTGCTATATATTAGTAGACTTTTAGTAATGTTGTTAGGCTATGAAGATTTTGACTTTGAAGATACTTTGTAATTTATTAAGATTGACAACAAAGTTATAAGCTTAGTGTTACAAACTCAAGACCTTAGAGGAGGTCAAGAATAAGAACCTTGTATTGGATTAATATAAGAGAACTCAATAGAGAACTCTGTACAAGATTGTCTACCTTATATAATAATTACTCATGGTCCATGCTCTACTACTTTAGCCTACCCTAAATGACCATGTGTCTGTTTTAAGGTCAATATATACTAAACATGTTGTATAATATCATTTCTTTCAAAACCTTCTACCCTTCTCCATGTGATTGTGTGACTAATGTGTGATACTGGGTCTTATCATGTGACTTTTTGTGACAGTGACATGTTGTATCACACTAACCCCTAACCCTAGATCCCAGAATAGAAAATAAATCAAATAAAAATAAAAATAAAAATAAAAATAAAATTAAGTCCACTGTTTGTAACTCTAACACTTCTGTAGAATTGTATTTTGCAACAATGGGGTCACTTAAAAGTATTATATGAATATCTTAGTAAAAGGTGTCGAGATCAACAACTATTACTATACAAAATAAGAGAGTGAATAAGACTTTTGTTCAGATGGAGACTATATGTTCTTCATAGGTGAAAATTAGTTTGAAGTTATGAAAGTTGATTGTAATGTAGCCATTATTCCTCTCTATAAGATAAATATCTCATTATCTAATAAGAACATTTAGTTTAGTATCTAAATAACCTGGACAGAACTAGATGATAAGATTAAACTGCAGTGCTTAAAAATGTTTGTCATTGTCATTATTTATCAGACTAAAAATTACAATGTATCTACCAATCCTTAAATACAAGTATTATTAAAAAAAAACTCAAAATGTTTTATAGTATAATTCTGAGTAAATGTTTTAGTAGTGAAATACTAATAGTAGTTTGGAATAGAAGAGCTCTGTTATTAAAGACTAAATCTGGAAAGGAGTAAACTCTGCTATAAAAGACTAAGTACTCATGGAGTTTGAACAGAGGAATGACACTGCTATAGAAGATAGATTATGAATAGGACCTTGCAGACTAATAATATCACTATGAAAGACAGGTTATTAATAGGGTTATACTTAGTATATGAACATGACAGATAAATTAGATGGAACATATAAGTTAAAGCCTTAGTTATTATTTATATCACATATATTATTACTTTCATATAAATATTCCTACAAATCCATATACTTTATAGAATTGTCAAGTATGGTTCATGTTTAGACAAAAGTTTACAAAGTTTGAAATAAAGCTTGGATTAAGTATGAAAGCTTATTCAAGAAGTATAGAGTTGCAGACTTTAAATAATGAATACTAATAGAGAAATGAAGCATGTTGCCAATAATACCAGAACTTGGTAACAATAAATTGTTATTGTTATCAATTATTAGACTAAATATTATAGTATATCTACCATTTTTACAGAGTTATATCAGCAGTGTTTTGCCTAATTAGAATAATCTTGTAGAGTACTTAAAACATCTTTCACTTCTAAATAATCTGTGTCTACTCTCTTAGGTTCTTTCTAAAAGTTCTTTCTATATGTTATGGTCATATTTAATACAACTTAGGTTCTTTCTGAATTTTTGAAGAATTTTTCCTCAAGTAAGCTAATTTAGGAGATTATAATATATCTCTTAGCTATATAGGATGTTTATCACTTCCAGAAACCTTACTCTGTTCTCTTAGGTTTTTCTGGAGGTAAGTAGTGTATTTACAAATACTATATTAACTTAGATTCTCCTAGAAATTGTGAAAGTCTGCAAAATCTCATGGACCTTGCTACTTGTTCTTAGAGCAGAACAAAGTTCTTCCCCTTGGAATCTCAAAGTATCTTGAATCTGGTAGCTGTAGATTACCCACTCTATATCTTAATCTTTTTCTTTATTTTTTTAAATTTTTAAATTTTTAATCAACAATTTATTATACAGAGTATGAAGGTAGCCCATGATAGCTATTTCATAGCTATGTACAAAACAACCAAACTACATGATGGAAAAGAGAGAAAGAAAAAAAAAAGGAGAATTTACATAATGTAATTTGCAATAATGACTATATGATTGCACTTTCAAAGGTAAATGTACTACAGTTAAATTCTAAAAATAAAATAAAATAGCTTATTGTATCTTTTCATGGGTTTTAATACTCATTATACCTTTTATATTTGTAAAGAATATGACACCTAGTTTTAATAGGGTAGTTACTACATAGACAGTCAAAATCCTCCCAAGGGAAGAATCTCAACCTGTATTCACCAATAGGAGTATAATTAATGATTGTTCTCATTGCTTTTGCACAAAAAGAGTTAAAATGTCCAAATACTGATGTTCTTTTAAATCTGAAGTTTGAAAAGTCATCTTCTAAATAGATAAGATATTATTATACTCAATTTTCTTGCTAAAGTCTTAAGATGACTTGCACAAATACTGAAGTAAAAGATTGAACAACTTGGTTTCCCTATCAACCACTTTATGCAGCAACCAGCTGCGCCAACTTGAACACTTTCAAAACTTGATTGAATTATTGTGATTTTGAATGAAGAATTTTCTAAGCTCCTTCAAGATAGACATAAAGTATACTTGGAATAGATGAGATGAAGAGTTGAAAAATTTTATGAGCTATGTGGAACAAGTCTGTGATGACTACAATTTTTGAAATTCCTTGAATATTTGTGGCCTAATTGATACTACATCTAATGGAGAAGAGTTTGGCTTCAGTGATAATAATGTTTACTGCATAATATAAAGTTTTGACAACAAGTATATCATGGATATGAATATGAGCAATGGAGATAGCCACATTGTTTTTGATACTAGCATCAGTAACAATGAGAGCATAGAAGGGATCTTCAGATAACATGATCACTAAGTTATCAAGTTATCATGAGTGAGATATGAGATTGTCTATGGAAAGAAAAACAACTAGAAAAAATGTCAATAATTCTAGAACCAGGAGAAAACTCAGAATTATAGGGGTCAAAAGAAGGAAATACTTTATTAAACCTATTATCCATATCAACAATAGGACTCCTAATCCTTTCTTGTTAGTGTGAAGTAAGCAAATTCAATAAGAGATAATGGTGATTGTTGTAGAGGTTAGGTCTTGATTCAAGTAATGAACAAAGGATGTGATTATGAGGAAAGGCATATGCTCTGAGTTGTGCTCTTTCACTGAGTTTTTGAGGGTAAATTTGAATGGAAACAAGGCCTGCAATTGCTTCGATACCAAAAGAAGATAATGTTTGAAAAGCATCTAGAATCCAAATAACTGCTCTTCTTTGCATTTTTCTTAACTATTTAAGAGGATATAATAGTGATGCCTTGTTGTAAAACTACAATTGAAAACTGTAGAGAGTGATAAGAAGGATGCAACTTCTGTATAGAAGATGCTTCTGATGAGAGATGAGGCCACAAACAGAATTTCCAAGAATCTTCATACACTTGACTGTTGAAATAGCTTTGTTAGCTTAGAAGTTGATGTGTTGACGAAACGAAAGCTTTCTGTTAAAGATAAAATCCAAATATCTCCAAGTTTTCCTAGAATGTGGAATAGAGCTATCTAGGCTAGAGAGATTAAAAGGAGGAGGGTCAAATACTCGATGTAACCTAGAAAAATGGAACACCTTCATCTTTTCATGTTCTATTATGAGACTAAATTTCTTCAAAAGAGAAGAAGCAATATTATAACTACAAAAAAGAAATGAGTTGAAAATAGTTAAAGATTTACTCTGAACAATGAAGAGACTATTATCAACAAATGAAAGAATGGAGACTGGAAGTTTTAAATTTTTTAAGCATTTTTCAAAAATATGAAGAATGAGAGCTAAATATAAAGTAGACAAAACAGGAGATAGGGTAGATTCTTGCCCCACTTCAATGTCAACATTAAAAAATGGAGAAGAAAAATTGTTCCAAAAATACCAAGTTTTCCTCTCAACTAGATAATTTGAAAAGAAATATTCAACCTTTGAGTCAAATCTAACCTTTCTAAGAATTCAGGAAAGTAAGTAGTGATTCAATGAAGGAAAGAACTGCATGATGTTGAAGACTAAAGTACTTATCATAATATTCCTAACCCAGCTTATATAAATAAAGTGAGTAAGGGTGATTCTAGCATTTTATGTCGATCTTTGTTTGCATCCACCCAATTAGCTTAGATGGATGAAATTGTTCAAAATCACATAAATTTGAAGATGCTTGCTGATAACTTTCTTGATAAGCTTTTCTAATATATTGAGAAGGACAATGGGTCTGAAGAATTTAGGAGAATCATACGACTCTTTGTTGGGTTTCAGGATGATTCTTTTCAAGCACACTTTATTCTTGATAATACTCTTAAGATGCTTTCATGATAATTTGTCTGGATCTAGAGTTAACAAGTTGTTGTACTTGACAATGGAGCTGATGAACTCCTCTTCCAAGAATGGTACCCAAATTGAGGGGCTTTTGCTTGGGATTTCATCTAATGTGTCAATGTCAATTTGATGGTTTTGAGCCATATTGAATGATGAGTGAAAAGTATGCCAAAGATCTTCAATTTTGAAATAAGGGTGACCATTATATTTGACTGCTTTGACAGCTGGGGATTTGTGTTTGTTAACCCAATTCATCAGTTTCCAAGAACTCTGCCTTTTGTTAGAGATCTCTTGAATCTTGAGGTTGAAGAATAATCATTTTGTGTTCTTGACTGTTTTCTTGAACTGCTTCCAGTCTTCTATACACTTGGTCAACCTATACTTCTCAAGGTCTCTGCTGCAATTGACAGTCTACCAACTCTTAGAGTGCTTTGTGATGTTGATGATTTTGGAATTCTTTACCCATATTCTTTCCATCAAACTAGTGAAGTCAAGAATGACTTTATCAAGGCAATTAACATTGGATAAATCATTTATATCAATGTTTTTGATAGCTTCAATCAATTTCTTGACAAAGATTCTCTCTTCTTTGCTATCTTTGACAATTGTTTGCTTCTTGGTTTAAATATATTCTTCAATAATAGGAATTGTGATTGTTAAAGAGGTATAATCTGAAGCTAGCCTCCAATCCAAATGAATAGAATGGTTATCAAGCTCATCTAACCCAAAGCATAAGAACATCAGGTTGAGTACTGAGTTCACATCTTGATTGTTATCAGAATATCTAGTAGGAACTCAGTTAGTAGGAATAAATAGGCCTAAATTAAAGAAGTCTGCAATAAGATAGTTGCTATGAGACAAATAGTGAGGGCAAAAAGGATCCCATAAATTATCTCTAATATTAAAGTTACTAGTCATAACCAGGATGTTACAAATGTTAGCTTTAGTATCCTTTAGATATTTTAAAGCTGATTAAGAAGAGTCAGAATAGATGTTTATCAGGAAGAAAATATTGTTATTATTGAAAAACAAAACAAGAGAAATGTCCTTGTGATTAAAAATATCTTTACAGAGTGAAAACTGAAAAGATGACAGTCTGATATTGACATAAGTGATCACTCTTGGAGAATTGCTATCACTTGATGGATTTCTAGAAAAGGTCAACCAGTTAGGATGATTTGGCACTCCTACTAGCTCTTTGCCTTCTTTGCTTCTTGAGCTCAGTATAAAATAAACAGTAATCTAAGACAGCTCTTGAATAAAAATGACATTGAAAGAAAATTAAAATTGTATTAACAATCAGATTATTTTTCTACATGTTCTGTAAAAAGATTTTGATATCTTTAATAATCATGAACTATTACTGTTCACAACTGAATGAATCAACTGTCTTCTGCTTTTACAAAGCTTTTGATATTCCTTCAAATGTCATTCCTTGTTAAAACAATGTCTCCAGAAGGGACACATGTTTGAATTGGCCTGATGTTCCCCTATGTGTGAGGGCATGGTTTTTCTTTCCTATATCACAAACTTCATTCAGCTTGTATCTCTACAACTAGTAGACTGATTTTTACAAACCAAGTTATGCTATAAAGCCCCAAATGAGGGCTATCTGCATATATATAGGATGTACAAAAGCAACAACAAACAACTGAGATATCAGGTCATCAGTAACTATAAAATCTTCATTTGCTAATATGTCATGAATAATTGGACAGATTTGCACAATCAAACTTGCATTGGAAAGTGCTTATTAAAATGTTTCCAATAATATATGGTATATCTCATAACAATGAGTATTCATAGAGATACAAGCATATCAATGTAGTGACATAATTAGTTACCTTCTAAAATTAGCCTAACAGCTGCTATAACAGATAACAGCTCTCATAAGATATAAGTTTTGGTTATGTGATGGCAATAACTTGCACATGGACTATCACTCTTTTGTATATATACTTCTATGTCTGAGAATTAGACCTTAGACTTAACAACATCAATTTACATCAATTTTTATCCTTTATTATCTGTATTAATCTTAATCATCATTGTCATCATTATTGAACTTCTAAATCACTTCTAAATCTCTGAGAGTGCACCCAAGATTCAGATATCACAAATAAGTGAGTAGTCTCTATGGATCATTGTAATATAACTTCTGACATTGAAGCACCTGTTAATTAGTCCTCTTGCTTTAGAACTACTCTGAATATCCCAGATATTGATCCAAACTATGAACATGTTAGATTTAAAGAAGATCTTGATGACTCTCAACCTTAATGCTAAAACAATATTGTTAAAGATGTGATTCTCCTTAATAATCTTTTCAACTACATCAGCTGAGATAGGTGTGTTAGTATCTTCTATTAGGTATGGGATACCAATGATTTTAAGATACAACTTTGATTGAGGTAGTCTTAGAGTCTCAACTTGATTTGATTTGATGTTATTAACGTTTTTGATATACCTTTCAATGGTCTGAAGATTCAAAATACTCGATATCTTGTTAGTAGTGATAATAATGCCTCTACTATTCAAGCAAACAAAGTCAGTAACAATTTCTGACTTGATATTTCTCAAGGCTTTGTTAATGTTGGAAACGTGAATACTTGAGTTTTTTATAAAACAGTTCCTATTTTCCACATTCATAGAGACTATCCTAGACAGTCTTCTAGTTGTTATATTGATGTGAGGTTTTGGTCGATTTTCCCTTGAGATAATTTTTTGGATATATTTGATTTTTTGTTTTGTAATTTTGGAAACATTTCCTTGATTTTGAGAATTTTCCTAATAGTATTAAAAGATGAGGCTAAAGCCTGAGCATAAGATTTTTTTTATTTTTTTTATTTTTGCTTAATTTTTTAAGATATTTGGAAATGATATTAATCTCCTTAGGAGATTTAGCTGGAATAAGAGGAGGAAGATTTGAAATTGAAGCTAGTTTGGCTATATCTTTACCTTTCTTAGAAATATTTATACCATTGAATGATGGGTTGAGTGTTATAAGA
>Ga0157363_1007158_pt1 | contig 10554 bp, 6 predicted proteins | sample AttsexASBM1_FD_111477 | JGI IMG/M metagenome (GOLD analysis project Ga0157363, IMG submission 111477) | Fungus gardens microbial communities from leaf cutter ant in Ribeirão Preto, State of São Paulo, Brazil - Atta sexdens ASBM1 | ecosystem: Host-associated > Fungi > Mycelium > Unclassified ...
ACGCGCGGATTCCTTGAGAATAAACTATTGCACTTTTAGGGCTCGCAAAACAAGTTTTCTCCGTATAGCTGCTGAAACACGTGCTTCTCAGCCGGTGTACGTCTCTCGGTGCATTCAGTGCCGCGAGGGCGCGAAACGAAAGGGAATGGGTTCTCTCAATGGGCGCAGTAAAAGCGCCCTTCTCCGCTTCGAAGAAGGCATTCCTGACAGCAAATTCCCCGCGAAAGGTTTCTACCGCGAAAGTCGAGCGTGTATATACATAGCGAACAACGGCAGTCTATCTTCTACGCGTTATATGTAGCACTTGATAATTGGCGGCGTGATCAAATAAATACTGATTTTCCGCCACGAACAAGTCAAACGATTTCGCGAGAAAAACTTTTCTTTCTAAAATAACTCTATTTTATCTTTATTAATTCTTATGGTGCAAGTAATTAGATGGCATTAAATATAAATTAACTCTTTAATCTTAAAATTTATCATTCTTAATCGGATAATCAGATAGATAATTTTTCTTTTGTATTGTTTGATTTAATGACACGATAAATAATAAATTTTCTGATTGAGAATATAATTAATTTGATTTTTATGCCCATTCTTCTGTCTTTATTTTATTTTTGTGTGTAATTATTTTTTCCTCTCTTCTTTGCAAAACTTTCTGCAAATCCTTATATTTTTTATCAGAATTTTACCAGAATTGGAAGACTCGGTCTCTCAAAAATTTCTCTCTATGTCTTCTTTGCCAGAAGAAAGTAGCTATTATGATTTTCTTTCCTTTCGCACATATCTCACTGTATCATTTCTCTTTTTATGCCGACGTACGTATCGCGTCGGGATCAAGAGAGGAGAAATCTACTTCTGAATGTGGGGACGGGCCCTTTGAAACAGTCTGACCCGGCAAGAAAATGAAACGGCATTGCAATCGCGATGTTTATTACATGCGCAAAGAGAATTTTTTCTTAAAGTTTATCCTGAAAATATGGCAATCGTGAGATAACATTGTATTTCGAAGAATTTTATGTAAATCTCTCTTTAACTAATAAAATTACAATAAAATATAAAATAAATTTGATTAATTTTACTAAAGTAGTAAAAATCTTTAAAATATTGTATTATATTTTACAAGAACTATCATATTTTCAGGGTAAATTTTAAGAAAAGTGATAGTTTGTAAAAATTAAGTATTATATTCAAATTTTATGATTTTTTAATTTTTATTAAACATAATATGCACAATTTTGCGTTTGCAGCCATATTTATTAAATAAGAAACTTGAACAGACATTTTATAATTGCATTTCGATGTTTTGTTACTTCATTAATTTTGTAAATTTTGATTTACAAGTTTAGAAATATATTTTTAAAACTTAAACGTTGAAATTAAGCAAAAAATGTTTAATGTTTCAAAGCGAAACTGTCCTTTAACTTGTAAATTCGAATACTTGAACCGCCATATCCGCTTGGCGATGTTAACTTAACATCCATTAGCGTATCGGGGTAACATTTCTCATAATAGCGCGAAGTTGAGTGAATATTTCTTTGGACATCGGGTCCGTTATCTCGCGTGCTTGAGATAATGACCGTCGAGTAACGTCGTCCACTTGGTCTTCTAATTGCTTCTAGATTTCTTAGGATTTCGATCCTCGAGCCATGTCACGCGAAGAGTCACGTCTCACGTCGGATTTTCGAATGCGCGGCACACTCCGATCCGGGGTCCGTTGTACTCGGTTGTATCAGGTTGTCGTATTCAACGATGGTATACGTAGATGCCGATCGATGAATAGCCATGGTGAAATATTCAACCGCAACGACGTCGCGGTACATCGCCGCGTTCCATGTTAAGAGCGCGCATTATACGGAGTGCTTCGAGGAAACGTGCATCCGTTCTATTCGGTCTTTCCTTTATTAGCAAAGGGCAAGAATGTAGAAGTTATACAGGTGTTCGTATACCGAATACGCTTACGAATAGTCAGAAATTTTTCTTAAAATTCACATTTTTCGGATTACTTATTTAAATATCCATAATAATTTTTTAAACGATAATTCATTAGAGTCAATATTGTTATTATTTGATTGAATTTGCAGAAAATGATAACCTTTAAAAATGAAAAATAATAAACATTCGCTGTGATTACCTATATCAGTTATAAATGTGGCACTAAAGTCACTTTAAGATGCCCGATTGCATCAATGTACTTTGACTTTAAACGAGGCTTTAAAACTCTCATTTTCTCTCTTTAAAACCAAAAGAGAGGAAGAGATAGAGAGAATTTTACCTTGTTTAAAATCAAAGTAATGTTGGTGCAACCGGGCCTTATAGAGAACAGTTTTGCAACGATTCTCTGTTATCGGGTTTATTTCAGCTGATTCTAATGTGCCACTAAATTAAGCGTTATCGTGATCTTGACGGTTGTTATCATGACCTCGTGCAAATGAGAACCATCGGTAAATACGGTAAGGGACAGTGGCTCGTAGTAACCTGTCGGCGAATAGTTTCATGCATGCTTCCCATGTGACTCATGCGTAGATATTCATCGTTCACGGGCCCTCGACGACTACCTGCACGCACAATGCGTGGCGAGCTGAACGACGGTTGGTGCGGTACTGCGTTTGAACCACTCGCACCTTATGACTCAACGGAGTCACTAACCTCCCACTGTCGCTCTTTCCTTTTTTTGAGCATTCTTTTCTCGCCTTCACCTTTGCAGCTCTACCATCACGATTCCCACATCTGATCCTTGCGTAAACCAGTCGCGATGCGTAATAGAGTGGAGTATATTCACGCTTAGGATTTAGGAGAATTTCATCACATCGCGGATTACAGGTGTTCAAAATACAATCAAAGTTTCGCGAGTGGTTCCCCGAGAAAGAAATTCCCAGAATATATGTTCGTGGAGTGTCACGTTACCGACTCGTAATCCGGTTCTACGCAATTTATTTATTAGTTTCTCATCAACTAATAGATTTTGTGAAAGGTGTTCAAGTGGTTATTCAAGGTACTATGAATCAGCGAGTCGTGGCGTTACGCTCATGTGTCTGACGTGGTTAAACGACGGTTGTGTCAGCACGAAATTCTTGGGTATAATTCTGTATGCTTTGACTGGTTCTGTGTACAAAAGGATCAGATACTCGACGCAGGAAGTGAGAAGTCGTAAACCATGAACTTTGACGAACGATTCGTCGATTCTCTTGATTTATTTTAAATTTTTTTAAATTTTCGAATGAATCTGCCAGTCCAGTTGTCAGTTTTAAAATTCGATTATTTTTTTACCGAATTTAAATGAAAATGAGATCTAACTCAATTGGATATCGAAGTACGTAATCTGTGTGATGAATATTGCCATCGATCTCGTTAAAATTTCCATTAATATATCGAATTAATCCTCCGGAGCTGACGGTGGATTTATTGGATCCACTCAGAGTTATAAATCTCTTTGTCAGAAATAACAAGCAATTTTCTTTCTATCATCCGCAAATTTGGATTATTCTTATTAAAATAAACTCAATGTTTATTCTTTTTTATATGAGTTGTTATTTTGGTTCTTGAAATTAAGTAGAATTACTTTTAAATAATAATAATAACTTTATTAATGTGCAGTATGGAAAAAAGATTAACATAAGTGAAAGTCTTACAGACCTAACGTCAGTAAGTAACTGTACTACAGATTTTGGCGTCAGCTTCGGAGGGTTAAGTTCTTATAATATTGAAAACGGCGAAAATTACTCCAGGAAGTTTGACGTTAGTTTATACTGGAGCAGTGGTGAGAATCGTTAACGATGCACACAGATGTTCAGGAAGTTTCTTCCGCTGTATTCCTCGCGATGAGCGAACATCCTTAACGTCCATTAGTAGCAGTGGCGCCAGTGAATGATTGGCATTCATTGATCGGACTCGACTTGGCTCGATGGAGGACACGTTCGTTAGCAGCGTGCGAAAGCTCATGGCGTGATTCCTATCCATCTCGACCGCGACTCAATGGAATTCCACGGCTATCTATATCGGCATTTTAACGTGCGCGATTTATCGTCTTTATACGTGCGCGACGGAAGGGGCCAGAGGACTCTCGATCGATTCTCAGGGTCGTTGTCGGGCCCCGTTTGCGCTTCCGCGAGGCCGATTCGCTTTTATGACGATCACGTGCGGCAGCCGAGCTGGACCGAGATCGCGTCGTGAATTCCTGGCCATTTCGATAACGTACGCGCATACTTGACTTAAGTGCATTTTTTCTTTTCCTTCTTTCTCCATTTCTTTCTTCTTCTTTTTACTTGCGCGCGAGTTCTCCTCCCTTCGCCGACGTTTCAATAGCCGCGCGAGCATTGTATTAAGCTACGTGACGCAAGAAAAGGAATTTCGAACGAGAGGAAGTTATATCCGGACACCGGACGACTTAAGCCATTCAATTATTTTTAATGATCGCCCTAGTAAATTGCGAAATTCGAATTGTACTCTCTCTCGTTTGCGTCCTCCTTGCTCCTCTCGCGATTACAAACCACCGTACTTCCTCCTTGACTCCCCGACGCCTTTATCTTTCAGCCACGTTTCTCGCATTCGAAATTACACGTAATAATAAGCAGGTGAATGAGATTGGTTGAATTGGTTGAAACGAAAAATCCGGAGAAAGTACAACTGTACTGCGAATTGAAGCGTCTGCTTGCTACTGTTTCGCAGAACTCATAAAGCAAATTAAGGAAACGAGAGTGAATCGACTGAGTTAGTTTCTCAATTGTGGAAACTATTCGTTCTCTTTCCAACGGTCATTATTATATTTGCTTATGTCGATAGACTGGTTCGCTGTCGATCGTTCGTTGGCAGCTCGCTTTGTCTAGGCACGAGATAGGTGACTGCGGGCGGTTTCCCAGAGCAGTCGACTCTACAAATTACAACTTATACCGCGGACGGCGATTGAACAGCCAATCGCCGGCATTATGTAAATATTTTGCTAGGAAGATGGTAAGATTGAGTCTCTATCAGGTCGAACTGCCCGTTCGCAATAATGGAACCGGGAAATTAGCCTCGCACAGAGAGGAAGAAGGGTACACGTAGTCTACCCCGTACTTATTATTTTGATACTCGACGACGCGATCGTTCCGCCGCGCCTACCATTACAGTTAATTCTGTAATAGAAAGAAAATTTGTTGCGATACATAAAGACTCGGCGGCGCGGCGAGTCGGCATCAGTCGAAAAATCGCCCTGTATAATATGGCGCGATGCGATCGTCCGGGGTAATTTAATTGAGATAATGCATAATGCATGCGCCTTAAATATTCCGGATTCCTGAGCCGTGCTTACGCGCAATTACTTCTCGCGCGTCTTGCCTTTCGGCGCGCCTGCCTCTCCTGGATCGGATAAAACGCACGCGTTGCCAGCGAAGCGACTCGTGTCCGAAGGCCGTGCGTCGACAGGCGAGCTCGAAACTTCGTCCGATATATCTCTGTATATGCCACGATCTACGCGCGGCAACTCGCGAAATAGTTCTTTTTTTTTTCTCAAAGCGCCTCGCATATCTTCCCTGCCGTTGACACAACATCGCAATTGTCGAGGGTGAACACTTGAACCATTATACCATGGTTGGGACACGGCGCACAATGCTGCGAAATGATTTGCACTTGAATGCAAGGCTGTTATCCGTTTTTTCCAGGCCGGATGCGAGATCCGCCTTACGCCGGATGCCGACTCTCCGCCATCAGCACGATCGCACATTGCATTTTGTATGTTTCGAAGAACTTAATTCCCTGCCGGCGGATTCCTGCGCGTCACTTTTTTCTACTTGCATATTACGTTCCCTTTTTTCCTTTCTTTTTTGCCCTGATATTAAAAGTATCTGCAGATGGGAAAGAGACTATTATAGTTGTCGCAACAATGCGATCACCCCCGATCTATGATGATCTTCTCGCGTAACTCTCTTGCCAATTTTCGACGTGAGGCGTCTTTCCTTGTCGATTTAATGAACGTCTTAAGCATGCTGTCTAGTTAATTCTAGCGCGAGAAGTCAATCGAGCGACTTCGATTACCTCTGAACGAGCGCTGTAATGAGTTTTCCGGTTGGATAACTCAAGCGGGAACGATAGCCCTGATGATTTATCATCATTGTTAAAAGAAACTAGGAAGGAATGTCGCTGCAGCGAAGAGACGTAGGTGTTTAGCAATAAGGAAGTCAATTCCTAGGCGCGATTTCCACTTGCAGAAGTGGACTTGTCGCAAATTATATTCTTGTTACAATTACCTCTTGGGACGCGCCTCTCTTCTTTAACTTACCAGAGATCTTTCCTTTTTCTTTTTTCTTAAAAACTGCTATCTTTTCATTCGCGTGCAACATCTTCGTGTGGCCCAACGTGTCACGACACTTTGTACCGTTCCCTCGGTGAAACGTATGACACGCACATCAAAGTTGCAAGAATCATTATTCGATTCTCGGAGCGACGCGCTGCCGGGGTATTTTTATCTCATCTCGAAACAGCTTCCTTTCTTCGTCGCGTGCGCGACGAATGCAGTCGGCAATCAGCGACAGCAGTTTGTAACATTTTACGAGATATCGACCTCCACGATCGTCAAGTTCATTAGCTCGCCACGACGTGGGGAGACGATCAAGGCACTAACTACTTTCGCGGGGTTTTTTGCTGTTTTTTTTTTATTGTTACCCCCTCGGGAGAGGAAGTAGATTGGTGTTCCCGTAAAGGAACCCTTAGAGTATATTAACGCGTGTTTATGCGCCTCAAGATGGTCTGTGAGGTACTCTAATCCCGCAAAGGGAGCCGACTCTGGCGTCGGTGTGAAAAAGGGAAGAGGGAAAACAGCCGGCAAAGAGCTATTTGCTGGCAGCGTTGTAATTAACGAAGTCATGCTTAGTCGACCCGAGTCAAGGCCGCTCGACGACCGAGCCGAATTCCCGAGACGTGTTCAATAAAAAGCGCAACGGGAGGAGGGGGAGGAGGAGGAGTAAGAGGAGGAGAGAGAAGAGAGACCCAGGGGTCGCGGGTTGAGTTGTGGTATAACCGAGACGATGCGTTCGCCACTTCACTAGCCGCCACCATCGGCGCGACGGATAAAATTACTACTTCATTTCAGTCCTAAGGTTTTTTTTTTCATGGTAATTTGATTCTCGATCCTGGAAAATTACCGCCGTTATAAATCCAACTCGCTGTATCGTGAATACATTCATTATACTTGATCATAAATAGGTACACAATCGCAGGCGTAAATTCTTTGAACACTCCCGTATATGTCTTATAAAATATCACAAATTGATTCTTGCATCTAATTATAGGTATTGGATCGTAACTTTATCTCGAAAGTCTTGTGTGCTTTAAGACGTTTTATATCCTGATTTGAACGTGCTAAGTATTTTTTTTTTTAAATTTGAATTAAAGTTTTTCTGATTGGACCAAAATCCCCATTTTACGGTACTCTGAAGATGACGGTGAGACTGAAGATTCAAGCGTGCTGAGAACATACAACGTTAACAAAGGCTTAATGGCATCAACGGTTCTTACGTTTTGACATGACTCCCTCTTGTGTCAGGGGCTGAATGATTTACTTCGTTGAGAGCCGGACGAGGAAGTATGATGGTTAATGGAAAATGCATATTGTCCACATTGAACGACGTAACGCAACGCGGGGTGTTTTGCGCATTGTGAGGAGCGGAGAAGTCATCGATGCATATCGGTGTGTACACCATAGGGTCCATAAAACACCGCCATTCCGGAAGGATAGGAACGAACCACGATTGTTCTATGATTTCAGTATTTATTTGTGATCGGAAGATCGACTCTACGCGACGGTCGGGAAATAGTCGATACATCGAGAGCATTAGATCATTGATCCATCGACCACACCTTAGAGAGAGAGACCCGTTCCGTTGTCAGAGTACTTTTGTTACGAGCTCGTCCGTTCATACGTAGGATGGCGAATTGTGTTTCCGCCAGGTGTTTTTAAACCCTGCCATTACTATCGATGAAGCGTAATGTCTTTATTCCTGTCGCTCGGCCAAAGACCTAAGAAAACTGGCACATAATGCAGCTACGTTTAACCAGCTTTGACGGTTAAACAACTTTCTAGACGTCATAATAATATTATCATAATAAGTTGCGATCGCTAATCAAATGCGGATGATTCTTCGATTACAATTAACTTTGAACGAATGTCTATCGCTTTTAATTTATTATCTATTGATCATATATGTGAGACGAAAGAATTTGCATCTTCTATCATGTCTGCTATAATTATATTATGCTGTAAGCAATTTAGATCTATTAGCATAGAGTAATTAATTCACGACAAGCTGATGAGGCAGAAATTGTGGATCTTAGAAATTTGTAATGATAAATGAAGACGCCCGCGAAGCAGCATATAAGAATAAAGACAATCGTAGCCGAAAACAAAGTATTTGTTGTAGGTAAAGAAGTCAGAATAATAAGTCAAGATAGGAGAAAGTGTGGCAAAAAAGTGCTTTGAGAATTAGACAATTGATAGAAACTTGTAATTTTCAACATATACAAAAGAAGAAACGATTTTGTTGAAATATTAAAAAATTTAGTTACATACGAATCGGAAAATAATTTTGTTAGACCGTTAAAGTAATTAACAGAGGAAATTCAAGTAATGTTGCAAAAAAGTTTTGATATTTTAGCAATCAGTTTGAACCTACATATCTATCAATTATCTTAATAATTCAACAAAATTGTTTTCAGATCTATATTTACCTAAACTTTTAGATATTTCAGCAAAATCTTTCCATATGAGAAAAAAGTAAAAGACTTTTATGTAGATAAGCAATAAAGATTCTTAAATTTTATTCTCTAAAACGTGTTTCTTGTGATTCGTAAAATCCGGATTCACAATGCGCTACATACCTTTATGTTTTTCATTAAAACTTTAATATCTTTTTATGAGGAAAGTAGATAAACGTACAATTTATTTAATAGCATTAACCTTGATAAATATTAATTCGCTACGGCTCACAAACGGCTCCATCAATCTTTTTTAAGCTTACGGCTTGATAATTGGCGAGATTGAGTACATAGTAGTTTCTGCGAAGAGATTTTTCGTCGCGAAATCACTGTGCGACGAGCAGCGAGCCACTTCAAGAGGTCATCACGAGGATCATCTAAATCGCGGCGGGTCGATCCCCCGATCTCCCTAGGGTTGTTCTCTTATAAGTAACAACTACTTGGTGGCGACGGCGAAACCGGCCCGGCCATGCCGTGATAGAAAGTATCTCGAAATAAATCACTCGACCAAGATGACGAATCGCAAGGTTCTGTCCCATGGCCGAAGACAGTACCGCCACGTACGTCATATGCCATGCGCTATCGCGGGGGCTCATCGAGAAAGAAGCTATCACGGTTAACGGACGCTTGGATCCGTACTCCAAGAATAGAGCGTCCTCGCGCGCGCGCGCGCGCAGCGATTCGCCTCACCTGGAATGCCACCGTCGTGTAAAAAGACCCGCGAGACCGACCGCACAGCTCCGACGTAAGGAAGAATAACTTGGAGCCGCGAGCGTTCTCGGTGATGTCACCGACCGACGTATGCGGTAGACGTGAGCGGTAACGGAGCCGGTTTAAGTGGATTAATTCGTATCTTGCGCAGAAAGGAATTCACCAAAGACGAAGAGCAGAAGCCTGATGATCCATGTTTACGAACAGGGATGGATAAGCGAAGGAATGTACTTCTTCGGAGAGATATGGTAATAGAATCAAAATTAACCATCAGGACTATCGGCTAAAGTGAAAGCTAAAAGTTTGATATCTTGATTTGCGAATCGCATTTATTGGACTATCATGTAATTATGTAATATGTAATTATGATAATAATATCTTTGCTGAGTGTATAATTGGCATGTTTAAATAAAAGAAAGGAAAATGAGGATAGAATGAAAATTCTTCGATATATTAATTACATCTTTTAATTGTGATAAGGTTTTATCACGTTTTGTGTGCAAATTATTAGAACAATTTTAATTATTTTAAAGAAATTAAAAAGATAAGAAGATTGATAAATCATCATCAAGTTAAATTACCATACAATCAAGGTAAGGTATTGAGATGAGAGTTAGAGGTGGAAAATTCAAGGCCTGTCTTTTTATTTTGATCTTCTGGAGTTGATGATGGATCTCGAATACTATAGTATTTTTGTATTACGTTTACTAACTTAAATTATTATTATTAAAATAAATATAGGTACCAAGATATGTGTTGACTGAATATGACTTTTCTTGTTCACTTTTGAAGTAAACTTAATATTAATTCTTTCTTATACGAGTTATATTATATTGGATTCTTGAAATTAATTAGCACCTTTCAGCCAACTTAAATTAAACGGATTTTACAAACTTAAGATCAGTAAATCTAACATCTGTGTTACAAATTTTGACGTCTGCTTTGGGGAGGGTTGATCATGTTAAAAATGACATTATTACGAATTATTCGCAATTAACACGATTCACACGAGTTCTAATAAAAATGACGCGCACTCAGAGATGAGAAATTTATTTTTGTCGTTCGCGAGGTTTTCTGGATTCGTCCGTAACTTTAACGCGCGTTGCGAACGTAGTA
>Ga0157363_1007159_pt1 | contig 10553 bp, 4 predicted proteins | sample AttsexASBM1_FD_111477 | JGI IMG/M metagenome (GOLD analysis project Ga0157363, IMG submission 111477) | Fungus gardens microbial communities from leaf cutter ant in Ribeirão Preto, State of São Paulo, Brazil - Atta sexdens ASBM1 | ecosystem: Host-associated > Fungi > Mycelium > Unclassified ...
ATTCTATATCATATCTTTTATCTATCATTGCCTGGATAAATAAATTAATTTTCAATTCTTTCTGCTCGATTCTCGGCACTTATATTAAAACGAAGACCTTCGAAGATCACAAAAGGCATTTAATTTTATAAGAAATTTATTTCATATTTTTTTACCAGAATTTCAGAAAGATATAGATAATCCAAGGAACACACAAAGTTGAAAGAAAGTCAAAATGACTTTATTTTGACGTCATAAAAGTCAAAATTATTTCTGGTTACAAAGTTTGACTGTTTACGTTAAGAACGTAAAGGATCAAAAGTAAACAAAAAGTCATTTTGACTTTTTGTTTACTTTTGTGTGTTCCTTGAGAGAAGAAATTGTTCTTTCTTTAATTATGTTGGGCGCTAATGATTTAACTTTTCTTCGGTAACAGGATTTAGAAAAAAATGGTGTGTGCTGAAAAGAGTATAGAAGATACAGATTCTTAACGCGCAATAGAAGCTTTGTTATAAATGGCACGATATGTAATTATAATTGATATCATACTTACAAAGATTATAATAAAAAGTATCGGGAGTAAAAAGTATTTTTTATGATGATTTGAATATAAGTCAACACGTTGGAATAATAACGAATGACGATACATTGGCACGGGATGATGCGATCAGCGCGCAACTAAATCTGAAAAAAATCGAGGTACATTTCTCAGCTGTGCGGCGCGAAATCAGGAAAGCAGAAAAGGAGCGCTCGCGTAAACATCTTCCGATCGGAATATTCCTATTTCCTTCGCTGAAATCGGCGATAATCGCGTGAACCGTGGTCATCGATATCGTTAGATCGCGCTGAATCGCTCCTCGTGGGCCTTCTTAACAATCGCTAGTTTGGAGTGTGGATCCGCGGTCGATAGTCCCGTGTATGGTGGTTCTCTGGTACCATGGAGCATCAGCGTCCATTCTTTCAGCCATCCGTGTTGAGGCGTTTGAGTATTGAAGCTCACCTAAAAAAAAAAAAACCCAATACTCAGATCGAGTTACTCTCGTGTGTAGGCGGAAGGAAAAAAGACACGTAATGAAATTCAAGTAAGAAACACGAGGAAACGAAATTTACCTCCAACAACCAAGTCCCCTGAGGGTACTCTCCCCACGTGTGCGTCGTCATGAATGGCCACTTCGTGAACCCATCCCTGTGATCATCATCATTCACTCTGCGGCTCAAAATCATAGATCTAAAAATATATTACGAAGATTTAAATCCGATCGGATAAAAAATTAAGGAGAAACTCGTTAAAAGAATATAGAAAGAAACGTGGGTTTGAATTGACGAAGTGTTAAAGGTTGAACAGCAGATAGAAAGAGAAAGAAGAAAATTTTGAAATTATCGCACGTACACTTTAAACTTCTATTATAGGCAAATCAAATTTATAGCTTGTAACAAGTGGGAAAATTCAATTTTATCCATTTTATTCCGATGAAAGATTCATATCACGAATATGACGTTTACTGCATACCTGGTACCCATTGGGGACGTGAGGAATAGCTCGAGATCACCGCGCCGAGTTGCATTTACGGAAATGACGGCTTGCACGTGCTCTAAATAATTGACAGCGTACTCCGTGCCGGCGCACGCGTCGGTTTTAATTTTCACGAGAATGGATCGATCGCTCGTGACTTTCCTGGAAAATAAAAACAGCTCTAGGAAATCAATTCTGTCTACAGAAAAAAAAAAATCGATCTTAAATCGATTGGAGATCATTCATGAGTCAAGTAAAATAAAAAGTTATGATGAGAGACATCAAATTAATGTTAAAATGATCTTCGAAATCAAGCAAAATAACAAGTTATTATGTTATTAAAATAACTCCAAAATGATCATTAAAAGTCATTTTTCAATCACAATTTATATTAATCGTCATTTTGACATTATTGTGATCTTCCGATTCGATATCAACTAAAAGTAAAATAATATTGATATTACACTTTCGCATTCAACACGAATATAACACTTAGTGTTACATAACCAAGTGTTATTGAATAGAAAATTATAATATTATGTTATTTTTAGTTGATCTCGACTGGACTGTTCTGCTTAACATTGTGAAAATATTCAGTGCCTCATCTTGATCTCGCGTTATATAAATCTTTGAAAGAGCTACTTACTGCGTTTCGAACGTAGAACCAGCTTCGCAGTGATATCTTGGTGGTACCGTCTTCCATTTTTTAGCTAGAGCTACCATAGCGCCCGCGTCCAAGACGCCATATCCAAAAAGATGATTGAACTCGAGTCCAACGCCATTCATGGTCCAATGAAATCTATCCTTCGCGTCGAATAGAGAATTTCTTTTCGAAGTTAGGACGGTCAAATGCTGAATATCTCTCCAGGTCAGTTGCGGACTAGAAACGGAAGTTCTTTCAGCTTAGAGTACGAAGTTATAACAGCATCAGAGAAAAATTTTTAGTTTATTATTACTAAAAATTGATGGTACTTCCTACATAAAATTTTTCTATGACAAAATTATTCTTATTGTTAGTCTACAATGCGGTCGCAAACTCGTTCTAAAGTCGCAAAAGCAGTCGCGACAGTCACAAACGTCAATAATTAATGTCACGGCTATTTTTGTGACTTTAAAACGAATTTGCGATCGCATTGTAGATTAATTGTACGCAATGAATTTGAGGAAACTGATTATCGAATATTTAAAAATATTAATATGAAAACGTTAAATAAATGGAGTATTTTTACGGTTTTTCTTTAAAAAAAATGTTTCAATATACTAATTAACTATTCAGTAACTGATGATATATTTAATCGGTTACTGGTAAAATATCATCAGTTACTGAATAGTTAATTAGTATATTGAAACACTTTTTCCTAAGAGTTTTATATTCAATGTAATAATCATAAATTTAAACTGAATATTACGCGCTGCGTCAATATGAAATATAAAAAAATAATAAAGAGAAAAAAAATTAATAAAGAGAAAAAAAATATACTTACTTGGCTTCAAGAGCTAGCGCAAACACTCCCGCGGCTTCCGGTGCCGCGGCGGAAGTCCCGCTATGTGTCGTCGTGCATTTTCCATATAAATCCGTCGTGGCCTGTAAAAACGCATATAATGAAATAAAAAAAAAATCTTTAAAATAATTTTACTATGAAAGAGAAGGGACCGCGGTTAGAGACTACATTTTCTTCATCAATGTGGTATAAATAAAATTTTGTGTAACATTTCTCTTTTTTAATAAAGTCGTTTTCGAAAAGACAATCTTTTTATGCAGTAACTCAACTTACCACTCCCGTGTTAGGATCCTTGGCACCATTGCTGAAGGTGGAAGCCAGAGTGCTGGAGCAGCTCTCATCATAATGCGCGTTCTGACCGTCGTTGATGGCACTGTTGATACTGATGGTCCACATACTCGCGGCGTATCCGTCACAGTTACAGTCATCCTCCTCTCCGCCGTCCCCCGATGCCCAGACATAGATATTACCCAATCCATTTCTCCCCTAATATATAAGAACAAACAAGGGTCATGAATGAGCGATAATATAATAATAATTAATATTTTCTTTTCTTTTAATTTAAGAAACAGACTAAAAATTAAACATCTTTTCGGGATCATAGCTCAAGAAATACAAGTCAAGAGAGAGTTAAAATGATTTTTTTTTATAAAATTTGATTTTATTGACGTTAAGAATAAAAATAAAGTGATTTTTTTTTACTTTTTGTTAATTTTTGTGCTTCCTTGGGAAGCATAGAGTTCAAGATTTCAGTTAGGGAGAGAAGTAAAAATTTATCTTCACACACAAAATTTATTAAAATACTTATATTAAAGTCAATCTTAGAGGATCTTCAAAAAACTTTCTTAGGTCGGAATCAGACTACGCGTTGAAGAATGAGATTGAAGATTAAAAGATGGAAGTTTGACTAATCAGAACAAAAGGAGCTAAAATTTTTTTGTCCTCATTGGTGAAATTTCAATCTTTAATTTTCAATCTTCAATGCATAGTCTGATTCCAGCTTTACGCATCGTGTGAATCATGAATTGGACAATGAGCGTTTATCCAAACAAAACAACGAGTCATTATGATATTAAAATGATAATGATTCCAAAATCATTAAAAGTCATTTTTCAATTATTTTCGATTCATTTTAACGTTATCATGACTTGTTGTTCTGCTTGGATAAATTTTTATCGTAAAAATGATTTTTATAATTTAATTGTTTCCCCTTGTTTATTTTTGGGATATTTTTACGCAGATTGTAACTAAATTATTAGACTGAAAAAAGAAATTAAAGAAGAAATTGAAAAAGGGAAAGTAATCTTCATTATTCGCTATTAACGCTGATATATTTTTCGAGTCTCTTTTTGATTTTAATTAATGCAAGAATTGATAGCGAAAGGCTTTCGTATTCGATATTGATTTTATTGTTACAGATAATATCAGTGATTCAATTAATCTCGCTAATGGTCGTGTTGTGAGTAAGTAATTATGTCACGTGTACCTCATTAACGCCGCGTACGATGGCCCTCATGGTCGCGTTGCGAGGTCCATCCACCGTCTTCCCATCGTCCGTGGGTCCCCAAGAGGCGCTGTAAATGTCTATGAGATCGGGTTCGTGGCCCATACTGTTCGCCTCGATCAGATCGGTCATGTACGGCTGGTCCAGCATTCGGATCCCCGCGATCTTCGAGTCGTACGCCACTCCGACGCCGCACACTCCATTGTCGCGCGCAGCTGCGACCTCCCCAGCGCATCTCGTGCCGTGGCTTCCCATGACAAAAGACCGTAAAGCTTTAGGTTTTCTGGTTACTGTACTGATTATTATGGCGCGGATGTTCGCCGAGCGATTCACAGCGCGCGGATGTAGGACGCGCTTTTGTTTTACTTTCAAACACAAATGCCTTTGTCTCCACGCCCTCGGTTAAGAGCGCTCGGACTACTCTCATCCGCGCGATTTATTTATCTACTTCTTTGACTCAAACTTGATTAACTTTAACGACGTTCTATTCTCTCTCAAGAACGTAATTCTTTCTTTGTATATAAAATATATTCTTACCTATTAAACCAGTCGTCGGTGTACCTCGGGTACGGATATGGATCGTTACTGCTAAAATCGTAAGAAGCTTTCGCGTTCTGAAAGGGAATGTCGACTTTAGTGACTTGCGATTATTAAGAAGATTCTCCAGTCTTTTCATATAAAAGAAGAATTTGAAATATTGATTTCAAATATAAGTTTGTCAAATATAAGAAAATAAGTTAATATGAAGACATCTCTGAATTTTTCAAATTTTGTGATCGTATAAGTTTGTTTAAATAATTTTCTAAAATTAGCTTAAATTCTTATGAGAAAGAAGATTTTGAGTAATTGTAAAAGAAATATAAGAATTTTAAAGAGTTATATAAAAGAATGAAATTTAAAGGACATTTTGGAATTAAAAAAATAAAATTTTATTTTTATGTAAAAGTATGAAATGTTATGAATTACTCAATTCTCTTTAAATATAACAACCCACTAATACAACGTTGTTTCCACTAGAATTATCAATATTTAAATTAAATTTAAATAATTACTGTTAATAATTCTTTTTAATATTGTCCACATAAATATTCATTTTTATCACAAAAAAAATTTTTTTCAATAACAAATTATAGTTTTACTATTTATTTTTTAGAAGATGATTATATATCCTTTATAAATGCTCTATTAAAATAAAAAAGGTCACGTAATTTTTTTCCATTTTTTGAATTGGAGAACCTCTTTAATTTTTTATTTTCAATGTCATGATAAACAAAGTATACAAGCATCGAGTTTGCTAATTTTAATTATAAAAGTAGTAATAAAAAAAAAGATAACGCTTTTAGATAAAAAAAATTATAAAAGAACAATAAAACATTTGCTGCTGACAGCAAATAAATAACTAGATTTTTTTCTCTCGAATACTGCAAGTTATTCTATTCTATCTACACTTTATCCGGTTTCAAAGTCTCTCGTTTTCTGTGATTTGGAATTCCTGGCATACTTCTATGAAAGATGCACGGAGAATGGCATTTGTACGAAAGTATGGAGAGAATATTCGCGTGATCCTATTTAGTATAACGTACTTTGCTGCATTATTAATAAATTATATTTCCAGATTCCTCGTGGTAGAAACATTATGCATTACTTTCGCGTGATCCTGTTTAGTAAATATATTTTAATATGCTGCATTTATTAAAATTAAATTACATTCGCAGGATTATCGTGATAGAATTACGTTTTGCAGTCGCATAATGCAACCTTCAAAATCTTTATCATTTTACGAAATATTAGATATTAAATCTCATTAATTGATGCAAAAAGATCTTATTACTTGTCGAATAAAGCTGAAAATAAAATTGCAGTCGCGAAAAAAATATTTATTAAAATAGTCACCATTGATCTCAACGCAAATATTCTCTTTAAAAATTTCGCGCGAACTTCTTGATTTAAAATAAATTTTTTGTGAAAGAAGTAAAATTTTTTTTGATAAAATATATAATATTGCAACGAATGTGCTTACGTAATTATATTTGAGATCCGGATGCATGTAATCGACACCTGTAATAGAAGAGTGGCATTATTGATACATATAGATTTTGTGTTGGCGGTGACGTTAAGCGCCACCACGTGCGACGTATAACGTACAATATAAATACAAGTTCTAAGCACGAAAAAAGAAGATAAAATAATAAGAAGAGGTAAAGTAATTTCTGTTAATTTCTTCTCTCGTTAATGAAAAGCGGATATTTACAAGGATTCGGACAATCATATTATATCGTTGAATACAGTTACGACAGATGCGCGGAAAATTTATCTTTCCGTCTTTCAGTGAAACGAGAGAGCGAGCGTTGCGTAACTCGCGCTACCCTCTCGGCGCGATATCGATTCAAAGTCCGCCAGTTCCCTCGAACTGCACTCGAGGGCGCGTGTAATTTAACGCCGTTTTGACTTCGGGATAGTCCTGTAGTTCGATAATGTCGATTCGAGAATACGGGGAAAAAAAGAAGAAGAAATGAAATATATCCTAAGATAACACATCAAAAGAAAGTCAAGATGACTTTATTTTCTCAGATAATACGGAGAGTTCAGAAAGAATTTAAAAAGAATTCAGTCGTATGCCATTAATTCTAAGTTCATTTTCAGATAAAAAAGAATTATTTTATCTCAAAAGTTCTGAAAAGAATTATCGTTTTGTATTTGAAAAAAAATAAATTCAGAATTGATGAATATGTATGAAGTGTTATGAACTCTCTGTGCTGGTATCTGGATTGATGTCAAAATGATGATTTGCAGAATTTATTGACGTTGAAGAATAAAAATAAAGACATTTAAAATTTGTGTTGACTTTTATTCTTTATTCTATAGTATTCTTTAGGATATTCTATCACTTACCATCGTCCATTATAGCCGTCGTCACGTTCTTCCCCGTGACGCCCTGAGCCCAGGCAGCCTCGACGTTCAAATCCAGTTTCGGTTTGCCGCCGTTCTGGCCGACATTCTTCAGATACCACTGGTACTTGAAAAAAGGATCCGTCGGATCCTTACTCGCCGGATTTGCTGGATTCTTAATTTCGTATAACGGCACGAGGTTATCCACGCTTAAGAGTTTGTAGCCTCTTTTCACTCGCTTGAAACCCGGCTGCTGTACCGCCATGGCCACCTAAATTTTTAATATACTTCAACCTCTTTTACGTCGTAAAATATCCCTTGCCCTTTTATGTCGAGATAAATTTGACGAGATGAAATTGTCTTGGCAATCTTCCGCATTGTTCTCCAAACACTCGAAACGGTACTTGATTGACAATCAGTAAAATGTATTTTTGAAATCATCGACAAATTTAATAATTTCTCCAAATAACATATCAATCGCGATTGCATTAAATTGCTGATTAGATTAAGAATGAAATATTTAAATTTAATTACTGTTTGTTTGTGACAAATTTGGAGTGTATTGAGTTAATTACTTTAACTCAAATATTATAAAGAATAAAATTTATAAATACACACTCGTGTCCCGAAAATGTATAAAATTCATCCAAGCTTAATTTTCTTCAGCATAAAAAAATAAAAATACAACAATCCGCCAGCTTTATTAACAACTTTCATTTTTTTCTTTATGGTAATAATACTAATAATTCTCGCGTAAGCACGCGACTTGCAAAAGAGATATCAACTTACCAGAGGGTCGACCTTTAATTTTCGCGTGTGCGGCACCGATCGTTTGCTTCGTACATGCGGCAAAGCTCTATGTACGAAGTGATACTCCGTTTGACTGTCCAATACCTTCAAAAAATTTTTTTATATTTTATTCTTTATCAATAGAGTAAAACTAAGTCTCTTTGGAATATAAACAAAAGCTGGGATAAATTAGTTCTCAAAAGCAAACAGTTTATTTTGATAACATCATTTCTATTGCAATAAATATCTTATACGCTTTGAAAATGAAAGAAACCTCATTTCTTTTTTATGTATTATACCTTGTTCATTATAAAATTTTTATAATTCATACGAAAGGAAAAATATTTTATTTTGGACTTGTAATAATAAAGCGTAAGTATAATATTCAGTTTTATTTATTAATTTTATGATTATTATGTAATTATTTTATGATTACAAATTTGTTTTACATATGTAAAGGAATTTTATATAATGTAAATGTAAAGGAACGTAATAAAAGTTTAACATAATGTAATTGAAAACACTAAACTTTTTATATGTAATTGTACTTATATATGTAATTTTTTCTTTATTCTTCTCCTTGACAAGAACATCATTAATTCAGTTCTTCCGAGGAAAATTGAGTACAAATGAACAGTAGAAAACTAACACGCATAATACAGAGATAGAAAATGAAATAGATTTAATACCTGGAGGGAAAAAAGCAAATGAGATTTCTGAGTGGAAATTCTAGCAATACGTAGAGATTAGAATGTCGCTTTTATTTCTAAACTGACGCGCGATATCTGATCCGATTTTCCGATACGCCCACGTCGGCAAATAAAGAGAATGTATTATCAAGATAAAATAATTAGTTTTCTAGACCTTGTAAAGAGCGAGGATTGTTTCGGTATCTGGGACTGTTTGCATAAATTCTCGTTGCGATTTACGGTTACTATTGCTCTATTGCAGCAAGAAAAAAATTGAAACGAAAGAGATTTCCTTCGATTTGAAACAAAGCTTTCCAATTCTAGTTTTATTTCCTTTCCCGGATGAATGTCCGAATGTTGCATGTTTGTCGCTATGACCTTGACTCTCGGCATACAGAATTAGTGCTACTATAATCTGCGAAATGAAAGATAATACAGCTGTTCGACAACTTATTGTTAAGCTGCTGAAGCATTCTTTTAGTCGACCTACCTAAACTTGTGTAATATAATTCGTTGTCAATGCAAGACATGGCAGAATCAATCGCATCGTAATAGGTACGATCGATCCGGACGATAATTTAGCGCCCATGTCTGATAGCGGTTAATCGTACGAGACAGTTAGGAAACAATTTTAATCGGAAGAAACTACGTCACTACGCCAGTAGTGACTGATAGATCTTACAGGATACCAATTCTCTCTACATTGGTGAAATTCAGCATCAGAAACGTTTATTTAATATCCTGTGGTCGGTTATCGGTGACATAACCGCAAACCTACATATATAAAATTCTACATATAAAAAAAATAAGTTAGTTTTAACGAAAATAAAAAATTCGTTTAGAGAAAATTGTGTCAGGTAAACAAGAAAAGAAAACAATTTTTTTTTTATTTTAAACTTATATTAATGAGAATCGATGAACACTCGTTTCAACAACAAAAACATATTTGTAAACAAAAGTTTTTAAAATTTTTCAATAAACAATGTTTTATTAAAAGGAATGGAAATAAATTGTTACTATCACTTTTTATCACTTTGCATGTGCTTATTTATCAATATTTTCCATTGTTCCCTCAAATGAAATATTTCGTATTTTCGAAGCGATTATATAATATTGTAATAAAACTTTATTTAAATCTAAAAGCAATGCACACGATTTGTCAATATTGATTTAAAAATAAAAACAGAATCTTGTATACTAAAAAATTTTCTGCTCCATATTTTTTTATATTTGCATATTATTTTTTCACAGTCAGTTCATTTAAAGTCAGCATCTCTTCTTGATCGTGTCGTTAATAACCAGTACGTGCGTTGGGAGTCACGTGTTATGATTTTTTAAACCAGTCCCATTTTCTCGGGTATTGATCTCGAAGTAACTTTACACCTCGTTTCGATGCAGACCGTAGACTGCAGTAGTTCAATTAAACTTCGCCAATGGAAGCTTGCGTTAACTAAGTCTGATTTATACGAGCTGTCGTATTAGCGTAATCCAAGAACTGCATTTATTAATCTCTTAACGCAATCGTATCTCAGAGAGAGAGAAAATATTATAGTTAAAACACACTTATCCTTATTCCTATCATTTGCGTACCGCTATACAATTTTTGTACAATACGCGTATCAGAAAGAAACTTCTGAGATTAAAAAGAAAAAAGTTCCAGTCATGGAAGAGAGAAAGAGAGAGAGAGA
>Ga0157363_1007160_pt1 | contig 10553 bp, 9 predicted proteins | sample AttsexASBM1_FD_111477 | JGI IMG/M metagenome (GOLD analysis project Ga0157363, IMG submission 111477) | Fungus gardens microbial communities from leaf cutter ant in Ribeirão Preto, State of São Paulo, Brazil - Atta sexdens ASBM1 | ecosystem: Host-associated > Fungi > Mycelium > Unclassified ...
ATTATATTAATAAATAAAATTTATCCTTCTTTCTATATATATAAATATAATTTTACCTTTTATTATATTATTCGATATAAAAAGGTAAATATATATATATATATATATATATGATGAGTGTGCGATTATCTTATATAATTATGTTTAATTCCACTATATTAACGTTAATATTTTCATCAAATCGGATTTGAAATCTTAGATTGATCTCCGAATAATCTTTCAACGAAGACAATCATTCCGTCAATATACCAAGTTCTTGTTTTGAATACCTTTCCTATTCCGATTGTCGCGTCACAATATCACAGTACGTGGTCGTCGTCAATAAGGAAGGAGCTACGTTGAGAAAAAATGCGTGTGTACTGGTTACAATAACCAGTCGTGCAGCTTCCCGCGCGGAAAGAAGCGCCGATAGCCGTAGTTCATCGCGCATAGTTCGTCCAAGTCGCGTCGCTCCACGCCGTCGGGATCATCGCTGCGGGATGCATATACATTGGAGATGCTAGATAAATGCCTGGCCGCGGGTAAGGCCTCTTAATTATAAAGCTCACCGGCGATAATTGTCGTGTAGTTGAACTAACATTGTGACGGCATGTTTTCCCGCCACGCCTACCTTGCTGTTCGCCACAGCAGGCGAACTCCTGTTTCTTGTCCCTATTTGCGCCCGTGAGACTCTAAGCTTCTCCTTCTCCTCTCCTTCTTTTTCTCCTTGTACCTTGTGCCGAGACTCTGTACAAATATCGCGAGATGATCTTTCTATTTAATTCCGTGATTCACGTGGGAAAGCGGATTGTGGATCGAGATAGTTGCGAAAATGAGTCAAGGTAGTTCAACAAAATGAGAAATCAGTAAACTGTATAGTAATTAATTTAATTTAGATACACAATTTTATCTTGCGCGATTGAGAATCTATAATTTTAAAAGTATGTATAATGGGAAATAATATCCTTTTGTTCTTTAAATTATCCTTTGTTTTAAATTATTTTGTTTTGGAATAAATTTAAAATTCGTGTTCTCTTTGAATTACTTTGAAGGATCATTCTTTATAATTACTTTTCAATCGCAAGGAAAACGAATCATGCATTAGTTTGTCATCTTTTGATTCAACACCGAATAATTTTAAAGTCATTTGTTTTCTTTCAACACAAATAAAGTGAACAGGAGAGAAGGAAGGAGAAAAAAGGCGACTTTCCCTTGTCATAGGAAACTCGATAGCCAAAATATTGAATTTCTGCTGAAAAGAAAGAGGATGGACATTTTCCCTCGAAAATGGTAAAGTGAAAAGTCGAACAACAGAGTGGCTCTCGCGCTACCTTTTCTTCCTTTCACTTCGCTTTTCTTACAAATACAGCCCTCCTATCCTGATCTCGCGTTCCCTGTCGCGAAAGCAAGACTTCTCCCTTCGAATTGCACGAGAAATCCCGCGGCGACGACCGATTCTAATCGATCTTTTGATTCCTCACCGTTTTAACTCTGCTCCGCGGGCATCCCTTAACGAAGACGTCGTTAACGCCCTTTTCCCCAGTCACTTTAGCATTTTTTATGGCAAATCTCGCACCTTTTTTTTCATCATCGTTTTCGCTGCTGTGCTGGTGGGAATTCCGACAATTCCAAGCACGCGAGAAATGCTCTGATTGCGTCTACGAAAAGTAAGCATTTAATATTTCGATAATTTGTATTTATACCTCTCAGAAATTTCGTACATAAAAATAAAAATAGGAGCAATTAAGAGAAAAAACAGCATCTCTAAAAATTAAATTTTAAAACGAGTAAAAATATTGTTTTACATATAAAATATTATATGTAAAAGAAGTGTATTGCAAATTTTCGTTTAATTGTACTAATATATGTAATTATATTACATATGTAAGTATAATTATAATTGTATTTTTTGCCAAGATACATATTTTAAACAAAAATTTACAATACACTTTTTTACATATAATATAATATTTTTACTTTTTTCAAAATTATATACACACATAATATAATTCCATACATAATTACATCTATTATATATCTACATAATTTATGTTTAAAATACACTTTAAGATAAAAAATTTTTAATTACTCCAAAGAGCAAAAGTTATGATTGTGTTTATATAAGATATATATAATAAATTCTTAAAATACAAAGAAAAATTTAGTACATTTGGTAAGATAGATCGGATTTTGAGAATATACAATTCTAAACGTCAGTTAATCTTTTACAGATGTGCAATGCGCGAAGTCATTGTGTGAGAGTGCAATATTCGATTTCCGAAAACGGGATATCACCGGCGATGATGGCAACGCCGTCACTGACGAGGCTGCAAGTAATTTCAAGTGATTTCAATTTCAATTTAACCCTCTCAAGCCGATTTTGCCGGTTCTCCATTACTCTATTTCGAGAATCGCCCGACAGAGGAGTAATTATCCGATATTGTTGACGGCAACGAAAGCTCTATTACGAATTCTCCCGCGCATGACTAATTTCACCCACGTTCCGCAAAGTCCGTGGGCTTAATAATCATCCGTATGGTTTCTCTGTGTACGGCACGGAAACTGTACCTATTTTCGGCATTGCTACAATTATTCATGAAATGATTCGCGATAACAAATCATATTTGTCTCTTAAAAATAATTTCTACAATTCGTCTTTCTATTAGATGTATAATAAACATTATGATTTTTGTTAATTTCTCAGTAATGAATCTTACCCTGCAAAAATAGCATAAGCGTATTGTTTTTTCTTGTCGCTTTTACATCTTAATCACATAATTCAAGATAACTCAAATAACCGGTGCTATCACGCGAACACATTTCCTCGGAATTTATTCAAGATCCTTGACAAATGCGGAGCGCAAAAAATTGCGTTTGTCGAGGGTGGAGAGATTCACGGGGGTGAATGTGCCCGCCACGCCGCACCGGTAAAGCTCCGAAAGAAGGTTGCGGGAGGGATGCGGGGAAAACTTCGGGGAGATGGAGATGGAGGATTCTTGGGTAAATTTTCGGCGACGGCACAAGTTGGGTGGAGGCGGCGAGAGACTTAAAGGGGAAAGGAGGGATGAGGAACGACAATAACTTCTCGGCTCGGCGTACAATTTGATTTTATGCAACGCTTGGCACGCCTCTTAACGCGAGATATCCTTATAACGTTTAACTAGATTGTTATGATTGTTGTCCCCGGCACCGTTTCTCTTCTCCTTTTCTCTCTCTCTCTCTCTCTCTCTCTCTCTCTCTCTCTCTCTCTTCCTCGCCGACTCATCAAGATTTGCCATGGTATACACACAAACGCTGAGTAGTATGTACAAGTGCACAGACAACGTGCTGGCAGAGGAAAACTCGCAAACGTATCCTCGACACTCAGCCTCCTTCCAAAGGAGCGTGCACATCTTCATGCTGTGCGCAAATCTGCGTTTTGTTTCTATCTCGCAGAGGAATACTGTCGCATTGCAGCTGTTAATGAAATAACGAAAGCCTTGTATATGCCGAGGATTAACGTAGCTTTTGATTAGCTGAAGATGAAGATTTATCCTGTAAGAATAAAAGAGACAAATACTTTTTTATAAATTTACAAAGACCTTTTAAAATATGAAATACATTAATAATTATTATTGAAATACGATATTCTATACAGTTTTTTAATTTTAAATTAATTGCTCTCATAAAATATTCTCTCATAAAATACTCTCATAAAATATTAATATATATTTGAAATATGTATTCATAATATGTATTCATATTATATGCGTTACTATTAAGTTAATCTTTCACTGAGCGCTACGTAGCTTCCTTTCTAAGTCCCTATTTCTGCATCTAACTTAGTATAACTTCGATTCAATGTAACTCTTGGTAAATGGTACTTTGGATACGAGTCTCTCCAGTCTCTCGAGTCAGCTCCATATCTTCGAAGTTCAAAGAGAGAATAGGGACAAGCATGCAGTGCGGTACACCCGCGAGGTATCGTTACCGAAAATGCACTCCGCCTGCGAGGTCGAGAAACCCGAATTTCAGGTCGGAGATCTTCGACCTCGACTTACCCGAGACTTAATCCGCGAGTTCGTTCGCTCGTTCCCGCGCGTTTCGACGTGCTCCGCGCTTTCCGTTCGAGACGTGAGTACGTGGGAAGGCGGAACGGCAAATCCGAAGGCAACGTATGATATTCATATTCTCGGCGGAGTCTGCCCCCGAGGGTGAGAGGGAGGAAAGAGGAGGCAGCTGGCGAAGGACGAAGACACAGGGGAGTGTAGGGAGAGGGCAAGGTGGCAGAGGTTGGCTGCTGGTAGTGGTTGGCAGAGCGTCGAAGGCAGTGGTGCAGACCAGTGGCACGATGGAGGCAACCCTGGTATTCTAACCCTATAACCAAGGGGGTCGGCATTGCCGCTGGAGCTGCTGCTGCTGCTGCTGCTGCTGCTGCTGCTGTTGCTGCTGCTGCTGCTGCTACTGCTGCTGCTGCTGCTGTTGCCGCTGATACTAATGTTCATGCTGGTGCCGGCAATACTGCTGGTGCTGGTGCACAGGCGAAGAATGGTGATAATACGAAGGCGATGACGACGATGTAGGAGCGTAAGGAGCGAGAGGAGAGCGCGAGAGAATACTGGTAGCGGGGCAGGAGGGCGGATACCACTCTGGATATTTCTTATCCCAGCGCACGTAACCCTCTAACAAGCTAGCAAAGTTTACCAATAAATTGTATGATGGCGAGCGTCGGCGATGGGGAGGAAGCCACCGGAATATCGTACCGCCGTGTTGGGTGGTGATGGTAGTTGGTGGTGGTGATGTTGGCTCGCTTTTGTACCCATCCCTCTTCTCTTTGCCTCCTTTACCCTTTTTTCCTTATCTTCTCTATCCACTTTTTACTACTTTAAAGAATCGTCTCGATTGAACGATATATATTTTTCAAAAATCATGATCACATCGATGGAACTGAATCGACAATTTCCGAATTTGTATTCTGATCTCGTGTTCAGTGAACTTACTTCATTAACATCGATTGTACGCGCCAAAAATTATCTTTGATATAAACTTAGAAAATAAATTTTTACCTCATCTTCTACAATTCTACAAATTTCTTCTTTTAAATCTTTTACAGATCCATTATTTTCCATTATTTTCATTTCTCTCTCGGTTTTGATGCTCATCCCATATCTAGACATATAAATAGATTTTCAAAAGGAGCAATAATAAAATTTGACAATTGACAGAAATAGAAAGAAAAAGTCAACAGTAGATGTAATACTAATCAGGGAGCTCAGATCTTATAATTTAATAAGTCTTCTTTAAACTTAAATATTACTACTTTAAAATTTACTATTTAGTGGTGAGAATTATTAATTGCCATATGTCAAAAGAAAATATGTTCAAACAATTCTGCTCGAAGCACTCGGAATATTTTCATCGAGATACGATTGCACTTGAGCTTTAATAGAATGTATTTACGGTCGTGCGCCTTCTGTCACGCAAAACCGGCATATAATTTTTCGTATATCTCCCTCTTCTTGAAACTCCAAATGTTGGCGCATACTGCCAATGAGAGAAACAGAACAAGAATAGAAAAGCAATGGAAAAAAAAGAGAGGGAGCGGACGAATGCTATTTCGGAGACATAATGCAACGCTCTTGCGGATGTACTTTATAATGGAGTCACATCACATCGGTTACACAATCACAATACTAAATTCGACATAATAGCTACCTACGTATTTCTCCTGATGGGAAAAAAACGCGCGAATGCATGACTGCAGCTTCCAATTACAATATGACTATTCTTTCGAAGAAGAAATTGTAAAATTAGAAAAAAATCATGGATTAGCCTTATTTTAATTTATTGCAAAGCAAATTAAATGTATAAACTGTTATCATAACAAATAAAAATATTATTCATAATTTTAAATACACTTTACTTTTTTTCTTTATTTAGAAAGAATTTTCTATTTTTTATTTAGAAAAAGAATTTAACAAATTCAAAGCAAGTTTTTTAGAAGTGTACATGCTAAGATGTAAATAATTTCTGAATTAAGTAATTTAAAAATTTATTTTTCATACATTCATATTTATAAATTAAGTTTGAACTTCTAATAAATGAAATGAACTTTACAATAAACCATACTTTAATTGATTACTTTAATTTTTATGCAAAGATTAATTACAAAATATTTAATAATGAATAATATAGCTAGAATTATGAAATCAATAATATTTAATAAAATTTTTCTCATTTAAAAAATCAATAATTATTAATTGTTAAAATTATTAAAGCATTTGATATATTTTATATAAATGTGTATAATTGATGATTACAAAAATATATTATCAGTATTATCTATTTTTGCAATAATAATATATTTACAATAATTCTTAAAATTTCTGATTCTTACTATGCAATCTTATCACACATACATCTCAAATGTCATGACAGTATTCGAGAAAAGAAAAATAAAAAAGAATATAGGAAAAGTCTTTGCATATCCAGCATAAATCAGGAAATATATATTTTATTTACAGCCTTATCTTATATAAAATAAAATAATTTATTTTACAAAATAAAAAGAAACGAAATCATTACGTTAATATTAATAACTATAAAATTCATTAAGAAAGAACAGTTTTCAGATTTATTGTATCATTTAACAATATAAACAATAAGATTTGATATCAATAATTAATTTGATTATGTGTCTCTTTTTCTACTAATTAAATTTTTCTACTAATTAATTTTTTAGATAAATATTCGATAGTATTTTAATTTAAAGATTTGTTTGTATTTAAGAAAAGAATTACGATAAATAGTAAGTTTTATTTAATTTTTATTACAGACACATGTAGCTCTTTTCAAGCGATAAGAAATCTGCAATTTTTGATACATCTTCTACACGCATACATTGAAGTTGATCGGAAGCGATCTATTCATCCTGAAATATCTCTTGGTGGAAAGGTCGTGGCGAGTACGCTCTGAATGTTGTCCATTCCTTTCCGCCATTCTCGTATATTTGCTCTTCTGACCGAGCAACCCCGCTGCTAGGATTTACTGAAGTTCTCCTCCGATTGCCAGAAAAAAATCACTCAATCGAATAATCTTAATTCGTAGTACATTTTCCTTGCGACATTTATTTTAATCTATTTATACGTAACGTCTTTACAAAATACATAATTTATTTTAATTTTACTTTAACAATTAAATATTCAATTATTTATCATCTACTACTGACATGAAATTAATGTTCACATGTTATTTTGATATTATTCGTAGTATAAGAGTAGTATAAGAAAAAAATATAAAGATCTTAATATTCTTTTTTCAGTTTCATTAACTTCAATAATGTGGCAAAAATATCGTTTATGTAATCTCGTATTTCTTATCTATATCTCTATATTCTCTATATCTCTTTTTAAATAAAATATCTAACGTTGAATATATACTTAAAAGCATAACATCAATATATACTTAAAAGCATAAATATCGATATTTTATTTATTTACTATTATTTAATTTACTATTATTTATTATTTATTATTTACTATTGTTTAATTTACTATTATTAGTCCGTGCATCTTCTTATTATCCCCATTTTCTCATTATATCTCGAGAAATTTTCAAAGTAAATTATCAGTAGCGCTATCGAATTCAGAAAAAATGCTGCTGTGAAGTATTTAAAAATGCCTTGTTAATCATTACGCAATGGTCAGTCGGTAAAAAAAGTGCGAGACTAATAATCGTATAGTTTATTTGCGGAACAGAAAATGAGCAAGAGAGCGAGCGATCTGATTGAAAGAAAGGAAGAAAAAAGGGAAGAAGAGAGAGAGAGAGAGAAAGAGAGTATACATTTATTACAAGAAGGAAAGAAAGAAAGAAAGAAAGAGAGACAGAGAAAGCTCTGCTGAAAACTGGACGAAGTGACTGGAGAAGGTTTAAGCGTTCTTCTCCGAGTCTCTTTTCGTGTGCAATCGATTCTTCCGCCATATCGCACAGACCACTTCAGGGGGGCAAGAAGGCACGTGTTAACGCCGCTGCACCCAGACGACAGTCAGTCGGAAAAAACTTCGTCCCACTCACATCTCCTTCCTGCTACAGTTTCTCTTTCTTTCTCTCTTACTTTTTTTTCTTTCTTCCTCTCTAGTTCGGCCACCCGCGGCTTCGCCACTACAATATTTACGGGTTTGCAAACCGACGAGCGATTTTCACTTAAGCCGATTCGCTTCGCCGACGATTCGAGATATATTCGCTCGTGCACTTTGTCTCGCTTTCGAGAGCCAATGCGGTGCAATCCGATGCAACAGGACACGACGTAGCAGCTGAATTGTCAAGAAGAAAATTGTACTTTATATCGATTTAATATCAGTGTAATTATCAATCACGTTAATTAACGTTTTCACGCAAACAATTCAAATATGCGTAATACAAGAGTAATTTTGAATGCAAGATTCTTAAAATCTAATTACTAATTGTAACATTTTATAAACAGTTTATTTCAACTCTCTCACAATCAATTATAATAGTGTTAATGATTTCAATATATGTAAACCCGGTAAAAATTTTTTCATGCATAAACACGCATAAATATTCATAAACATGTATAATTATATATGAAATATATCCGTACAATGTCTATATATCCTTTTTTCTTTTGTAAAATTACTTTTTAGTGTAATAGAAATAATAATAGTAATATGAAAACATTAAAAATAATTAAAAAGGTAATTTATGCATTATTTGTTTTAAAAAAAAAATCAAGTTTGAAGAAATACAAAAAAATTACTTACATATAATTATATATAAAATTATGCATAATTATGTATGAGCAATTTTTTTATATTTTTCCAAACTTGCTTTTTTCTAAAACAAAAATTATCTCTTTAATTATTTTTAATGTTTTTATATTACTATTATTATTTCTATTACACTAAAAAATAATTTTACAAAGAAAGAAGGATGTATGAATACATATTTCATATATAATTATACATGTTTATGAATATTTCTGCGTGTTTATGTATGTTTATACATATTTATACATATTCATGCATGAAAACTTTTTGGGAGATACGTTTTATGAAACTTTAGAGAAATATGCAATTCTATTCTAGTTTGTCTTTCGGATTACTGTGAACAAGTTAAGTCAAATATTATCTTATTATTATAAGCATAAATATTAGGTCTCCTGCACTAGAACTTTCTTGCTTTAACCAAAATCCAACATACATCTATTTCACTTTAAATTTCAAAAGTATTTAAATCTAAATTATATCTCATGAAAACTGAACTAACTTTATAACTAACTTTATAAGAAATTGTCAAAGTTAAAATATGGTTTTTTAAAAATTGTAAAACAAAAATTGAAAATGATAAATATTACATTTAATCATGTTAAAAATACCTATATATTTTGTCGATATTATTTGATATTAGTCGATAATTTTCTGTCAAGTTGAAAAATAATTTTCCCTTTTTCGGGGGAAATTTAATTTTTTGAGTTATGTCATATTTGAAATATAAGAAACGATATAATAATTTATATTTTTATTATTATATTTGTATTGATATACGTCGTAGATTTTTGGACGACGAAGGTATTAAGGTCAAAACTTTGTTCGTTAGCAAAATTGTCAATGTCATTTATGAAGGGGACCGCGTAAAACTTATATTTAGCCCCGGTTTCGTGGGGTTTTCAAAAATGGGCAAAGGGCAGACCTTCAGTACGGGCTTCAGAGGCAGGCGGGTGTAGCTTCGCATTAGCGCCAACGAGTCAGAAAACTCCCCTGCGGCTCGCGTCGCTACAATATTTATGGGGTTGCTCGCGCGAGCGAGCGATTCCCGTTCGCGCGAGTTCGCCTCGTTGGGCGCTCAAGGTCCTAACGAGTCTTAACGCGTGTGCGAGATGAGCTTAGGACGAGCGCGAAAAATTAATGAGCGTCCGCCAGTAGCGCCTGAAATTGTGCATTTTTAAAGAATACCTTATTGCCGAAAGAAAATAACACCTCTCTTCTAGATAAAATATTTTATCTTAAACCTTCCATTCTGGAAGCGCATTGAATGCCTTTTGAGATCGAAACAGAATGTGAAAATTTAATAAAATTATTTTTTTATGTAAATAGGAAAATATTGCACTAATTATTACCTTCTTATTATTTTTCATGATTAAATTGCTGGATTTCATTATTGTATTATAAGTGTTCCTTGGCTAAAATGGTTTTTCTTCATTATCCAATGTAATTGATATAACAAGTTTTTTAAAGAGAATTATTAAATCATATGAAAATGACATCCTCATCCGTAAGAAAACTGACACAAATTGAAATTTTTCGAATTTTCCATTATGAATTGTATTCCAAATACATCGATCTTTTATAATTAGGAAAAATGACAAGTTGTATTAAAATATTTCCCAAAGAAAAATAATGCAAATCAAAATAGTGATAGATACCTATTACAGATTATTTTGACTTTTTTACAGTTAAATAATTCATTATGTAATAAATGAAAAAGTAATACAAATAAAAAATTTTATTATTTATTTATTTACAAGTCTCAATTATTTTATTCAATTTCGTCAATTTGTCATCAATTCAAATTAATTC
>Ga0157363_1007161_pt1 | contig 10552 bp, 6 predicted proteins | sample AttsexASBM1_FD_111477 | JGI IMG/M metagenome (GOLD analysis project Ga0157363, IMG submission 111477) | Fungus gardens microbial communities from leaf cutter ant in Ribeirão Preto, State of São Paulo, Brazil - Atta sexdens ASBM1 | ecosystem: Host-associated > Fungi > Mycelium > Unclassified ...
ACTGAGTTTTCAAAATCTCCTGATTGAGATAAAAAATAATATGTCGTAGGGTGATGTGAAGAGAGTGATACAACATTTTCATTTTACTACTTGGCCGGATTTCGGCGTTCCCAGTCCACCGCAAACTTTAGCGAGGTTCGTGCGAGCGTTTAGAGAACGAGTCAGGCCCGATCAGAGGCCCATAGTCGTTCACTGCAGCGCTGGCGTAGGTCGTAGTGGTACTTTCATCACTTTAGACAGAATACTGCAACAAATTCTCGTATCGAAATACGTCGATATCTTCGGAATCGTTTGGGTGATGAGAAAAGAACGGGTCTGGATGGTACAGACGGAGCAGCAATATATCTGTATCCATCAATGTCTTTTAGCCGTTCTGGAAGGACAAGACACTACTGGACCACCACGAGAGATTCATGACAATCAGGGATTCGAAGGTATGTCTTGAAATTCTATTATTTTCACGAGATTAATTGCGGGATGAGTTGGGTAATCAATGACGAAGTACAACTTAGAGAATGCATCACGATGGGTAATCAAAACATAATCAATTGTTAAAAAATTGAAGAGATTCGATCAGTAGTGCATGTATTGGAAGGGATTCTAAATGGAATATTTGTAATTCTTCCTTTGCACGAAAATAGGTTAAACATTATACCGCGAATATTATTATTGATAAAAAAGTATTAATGAAAATATAGCAGAATATTTTACAAAGTGAGAAGAAATATGATATCAAAAGAAAATTAATTGGTTACTTATGGTATAGGCGATGGTGATGGCTATAGGCACATGTTATTTTACCCTGTGATTGTAAACAATGGTGTAAAACCCTTTTTGTAAAACGTTATCACTTCCTCCGCCTAGTAACTCACACCCTCCCTTTCTGCAATCTTTTGCGACCTTTGTATTCAGGCAAGAATCGAAGTTCGGTCGAAAGCACTAAGAGTCCTGCCGAGGATGAGAAGGAGAGGTGACCTTCGAACAGCGATTCCTGCATCGAGGGTAATTTCGATCGTTGCTTTTCTTCTTCCCTGCACGAATCTATACTATGCAGATACTATTATATAAATGTCAAATTTGTATACTAATTGTGTACGTTGCATGTTAGAACAAAATAACAATATGTTTTACTAAACACTAATAATATTCTGTTAGCGATGAGAACATCTATATTTATATCACTTAATTACTACAATTTTTCGTACAAATTTCAGTGGAAATTGCAATGACTAAAATAATCGATAAATTATAAATAAATTGATTTATAACAGATTTGACTTAATTTTGCCTTATCAACACATTCGATACTAATATTTTATATTGCTGACAACATACTGAATTTATTACTTGTAATTTGTCACAATATTTTTCTAATTAGTAAGAATATTTGAATGTTTTTTTTAAAGTTTAAATTTATATCAAAGTATTATTTAAGTTTAATCAATAATTTTATAGAATAAATTTGTTTGCATTCACAAAAATAATAATGTAGCTTGCATCGAGCATGATGATAATGCATATGACAAGCAGCAATTATATATAATTCGAATTTCTCCTAATTTAATCTCTTTTGCAGATGACGAAGGAATAGCTGAATCAGGAATGTGATGATTTGATTGCTGGTTAGGAGCAACGATCAATAGCAACAAAAACGAATCTTGTTTTCCAAAGGTACTTGAATCACCAGAATTTTTCAAGTTTCCATGGAAAAGAAAAACATAAAAGCAAAGAAATGACAATCTAAATCGAATGAAGGCGAAAGCAAACAGTGCAAGAATAATTATTTAGAAATTAGTTAGGTCGCGTGTGAGGAGATAATCAGTGAAAAAAAATCTCCTGAAAGAATTTTATATTAACCAATGATTCAGCACAAACAGGTTTTTATTTCTGTGTCAGTTACATATCGAAGTTAAGCGTGTTCAATACGTGATATGAGTAGAATAATTTCACGATTAAGATAATTATATCAGAAAAATATGAAAAGAATGTGCCGTAAAGGACTGTCAGAGAGGGAGACAAAAAGACGATGTCAAACTGAATATGCTGCCAAGTGTGGGATTACGAATCAAATGCGTGCGCGATGTTATATACGTTGTGCTACGGAGAGATTATGTCTTTATTAATATATAACTCATGTATACATATCTTATATAAATAGTAGGAAACTGATAAGGCGCGCAATGTTGTAGATCGTATATTATAACGAGTGCAAAGATGTATATTCCACTGGTTGTGTCACGATGAGGCCTCGAACCACATCGCATCCGCAATGAGTCTATTGAACGTCTTTGTTAAGTCGCAATATATCGCAATATAAGACAGTATTTTCGATCGATTGGATCGTGCAGACATTGCGAAATGGTACCTTGGTTCATTCCGAGTGCAAATGTTCTTCTGAGATTACCACCAATAATACTTTGTTCATATTTCGCGTTCTATTCGAACGGACGCATAAAAGATTATCCTATAATACGTTATCTTATTATCTTTTGCAGAATTAACGTAGTATGATTAGATAAAATTTAAAAGCAATCCGTTGCAAAAACGAGATGCAAAACACTCAACAATCATGCTGGTTGAGTTATCGTTCGAAATGGCAAACCGTCCGTCCAACAGCCATGTAAGAGACGCGTGCTAGACGATGGTTTGATAAATAATAATGTTAATATTAAAACGAATTATCTAGGGGAAAGAATTGGAAGGACGAGCGGGTGTAGGTGTGCGGAGCTTTTAATCGATCCTTCTTTTTGAGATGAGCGAAACGATATCAGTGGGAACAAGAAACTCGCATTTTCGTAGAAGCCATATCATTTTTTGAAGGAGTCAGAGTACGTGTGTATATGTGCGTGTGCGTGTAGATAGGTGCGCGCGTGTATGTAAGTAATCAATCGATAATCAATTGAAGCTATGTATTATCTCCTCTTATCGTCGTGAATCGTGATCGCCGTTGAAAAGCAATTGAACTTCACAAATAGAGTGCATTCGTTTATGTAACGGTTTATTAGAGGAGAAGATATTACTTTATCCTTATTGTTCACCGAAGTATTAAACAAAGATAAAATGACACTCTCTGCGCTAATCGCTGCGTAAACGAATGCATTAATATGTATAAATAATCGTCATATCGCGATAAGTTCCCGCTAGCTTCAAATATACAGGCCTTAATTTTGCAATTCGTAGTTGATCCTCAACGACAACCGTGGATATATAAAAGCAGGATATATAAAAGAATCGAATGATCATTTTTAGTATTCAATGTCGCTTTTGCGGCCATATACGTACTTAATTTTGTATTAAATATATGTACATATATGTAAATATATGTACTTAATTTTGTATTCTCGTTAAAAGCGTGATAAAACGTAATTGATTGCACAATGTAAGTGAACTTACAATTAGTTTAATAATCAGGGTTGCTGAATTTTCTCTGTCAGATTCTTTAAAAAAATGAAATTTACAAGAAAAGAAGGAGAAAAAATTTCGTGTTCGTCGATGTTGTATTTTTGGATAAGCATTTTTACACCGGTCACATTGTGAACCGTAAATCTATAAACGATTGCAAGGGCTGTTAAAAATTACATTTTACAGTAAGCGCTACTTAGAGTTTATATTAATCCGCTATTCAGTTATGAGCGTCAATGACACATATCCACTTCTTCTTTTTTTATGGAAATTTGCGCATATAATAATAAAAAAAATATAATAGTCAATATATGTTAAGACAGCATACATATATTTTTAATGAAATTTTTTTCGAAAGTGTAACTTTTAATATTTTTTAATTAAAAAATTTTTTAATATTCAGCGGATTGATAAAAATTCTGTCTAATTCATCGAAATTATCTGTATGATAATCTTATATAACTGTACGTATGCAGGTTGATAGTAATTGTGCTGTTGATATGCTACTACAGAGCGCTATTGATGTCAGTTTATTCGCGAAAGATGCGGAAGACATATTAGAGAAAGACATGAAGAGAGCGATATTAAATTTTAGCAATTTCGCTAATTTCAATTCTTGTCCCTTATACTATTGCTTACATCTAAAAAAATTTGAAGAGAGAGAGAGAGAGAGAGAGAGAGAAAGAAAGAGAATGCACGTATTAAAGTACTACTGTTCATGATATAAGCATACCAGGTGTTCCGTTACCGTGGTTGCGCAGTAGCAGCGTGAATCTAGATAAAAATTTAATTGACTATTCCAATATACCAGCGCTATTATACGCAGGAAAGTCAATTTAGGTAAAAATTTGATTGGTTGTTTCCAATATTGCTACCGCCATTATGCGCAACGGGACACCTGGTATCCTTACATCATGCTGCTGTTGAGACAATTCGACGGTCAATGATTCTACTTAATACTCAGATGAGAGTTTACTAGAAAGACAACTTTTTTTATATTTTTGTGCGATATGAATATTAATGATGTTTTATTCCGCGGGATATAAATTTATATATCAATATCTATGTTGCAGCTTCTCATTTTTATATATTTATTTTAAGATCTGATCTACTGACAGAAGATCGTATTTTACCTAACCATAACATAATGTTGAATATGTAAAGTATTGTGAACAATTTTGTATCTTGTACATTTCTTCAACGCTATGATACGGTGTATTTGCAATTCTTAGTTAAATAGATCATTATTTATAATTAGATTTTTATATTAAACTGAGCTCAAATATTTTCTATTTTGTTATCGTTATCAATTATATTCTTTTAAATTATAGACTACAACTTAAAGACTAATATAACTTTAAATTAGAAATTGTAATTATCTATCTGTAATTAATGAAAATTTTTTCGTCAAAATTATAATTAGTCTAGTCGATTATTTGCAATAACGTCACAAAAATCAAATATCAAAAATTATCTTTCGTTTTATTAACTCTAAAATTTTTCATGATAATGTACTCAAATATTAATTGTGTAGTACTATAAGAAAGAAGTTATGTATTTCTTTTTAAAAATAACGACAGATTGTTATAAATAATAATAATTATAAATAAGAAATAACATTTAGAGGCGCAGACAAATCTGCACGTGAATAATTTGCAAAGAATCCAGCAATTATGTGCAATCATTATTCTTTCATAGTTAAGTATCATAGGATTTATTAGATTAATTTAAAGAAGTTGAGAACAGGAATAACGTTGAATTTTAATTCACCAGACCATTTACAAATAGTTTAGCGCTTGAACTGTTTTGCATTATTTTCTGTGATAAATCATGATCGTTGATCAAGAAAGAAGAACAAAAGAGCTATCAGGTGCAAATGCGGTCTTCCCAAATGAATTAATAGTGAAGTCATTTTCATCGTCCATGTTAGTACGTGCCAATCATTGCTGTTGAAATAATTATTAACATCGAAACTTGCGGGGCGAAATATTAATATACCGTATGCTGAAGCGTACGTCTGCAGGGCGCGACATTGTATATAATTTTATATTAAGATCGAGTTTTTTTTACGTCGAATTTGTCTACAAATTGTCGTTCTTAGAAGCGATTCTCTGTGAAAAACGACGGCAATGTTGTACGAAGAGAATTTATTTCGAACGTATCGATTGCAAGATACTTTTCGACCGAGATATTTAACAGCGTAATCATGTGGTTGTGTCATCGTGACGACTCAATGCAAGACGATACGGAATTTGAAGAGAGAACTAGAAGCGAATAAAAATGACAGGAAATCACCGCTTCCGAAGTTTCGCCGCGATTTTTCACAAGGAATCGATACGTTTACACAAGCGCATACTCCGCGTAGGTCTATAATCTCTTTTGTAAATACATTTTATACCGACTGCGAGGATAGTTCGTTGTGCAAGGACGGCTTCACGAATAAAGACTCTCATACCTATCCCTCGCAACGACACGATTCGCAAACTCATACAGTTATTTCTGTCACGTAACATCGTAATACATATTAGTATGTATCTGAGAATTTGTACAACATGTGCGAAGCACGAAGGGACACAGGTTGTCCCGTAATATCACATTATACAAGCATATGAAAAAGGGACACGCTTGCATAATAAACGTGACTCTTCCCATAATCTTTTTCTCTCTTGTTTTATTTTGTATTCCTCCCCATCACTAAATACATAATATACTTCATAAGATGATAAAAATGTAAGAAAGTTACGTACAAAAATTTTTTTACTAAATAAATATTTCTTTTTATCTTGAATAGTTGATTGTGTTCATTTAATGTATAAATTCAATGTATCAAATAATTAAAAATAAATTTTATTACAATGAAATCAAGATTAATACAAATATCTTCCAAGAAACGATATCTAGTTGAATTTTCTAGACACTAATAATGTCTATATAATATTAGTAGTCTTTGAATTTAATGGCATTTCTGATGACAATTCTAATGAAGAATTAAGTTTATGCTCGTGTTCATCAGGCTTAGTGGTAGTTCCGCTCATGGGACGACCTACAATTAATACAATATATTATTCAATTCTTGTTTTAACATTTATGGAATTATAATTATATTTAAGGTATAAGTTGAGTTGTGTATGTGTGTGTGTGTTTTAATTATATATATATATATATATATATATATATATATATATAATAGACAATTTACATAAAATCTATTTTCCATAATTTCGAAAAAAGATAATAATATTATAAACATTGCAGCTATGTTGCTGTTTTCAATAAAATAAGTAGATTACTTAAAAGGAAAATATTTAGACTATAACTCTAAGAATCATTGATTAAAGTTAACAAGGTTTTAATAAGTCGCGTCTAATGAAAATTCGCTCGACAAGTTTCTTTAAATCTATACTTTCCTCTCAGTTGGTTGAACATTCTGGAGAGAATTCCACGTCCGGTGTCCTCCGTAGGTTTATCGATAATTTCATTGTTCTCATTATGAGGATTTCTACGTAACATACGACTCAGCGATATGGCTCGAGAATGAACAAAAAGCTTCCTGGGCAAACCATCTTTGTCGACAAGCTTAAACATTCTTCCCAAAGAGTTTGTTTTTTCTTTTCTCGATGTTTTTTCGTTATAGTCATCTACGCTTGGCATATTCTAAAGAGATAAAGAAAAGCCAAAGGTATCAAATATAAATCGTTAAAACTAAGACTGCTATTTGCTTCGACATTTGAACTTTAAAGCTTCGAAGATTCGAAGTTTTGATATTAAAATTTTCGAATATATTTTATTTTTTTTCGCATCAAATATATTTTTCAAAGTTTCGAAGTTAACATCAAAACTTCACAACTTCGAAGACAGCTTTAACTTCAAAAGTTTGCAGTTAAAGATTCAAATTCTTTTTTCAAATCTTCGTTGTCAAAAATAACAGCTTTAGTTAAAACTTTTACGTCAAGTTATTCAAATTACAAATAAGAATAAAAATCTAGTTTATATAACCAATTATCTTTAATATAAATATAGTCTCGATTAATTAATGCTATTTTGCGATCGTAATCTACAGCGATTAATGTATTGACATGCATTTCACTAGTTCTAATTAAACAATCAATTACATATTCGTTGTACTAATGAGATTACCGATAAATTTAGAGATAAATTAGATTATTAAGAAAGTTTCAGTTTTTAGTATAAATATATACGTTTTAATTATAACAATAAATATATTAAATATTATAATTCAGAACCTATTAAATTTCTTAAAGGTTAGATTATTTAGTAAAAATTCGAGAAAAAAGTAATTATATTTTCAATCAAATTCATTTCTTCACAAATTTATTTTAGAAGAAGTTAATAAAAGAAACGCAAAGATTTTGCAAAATAATCGGATATGGATACAAAACGCATATTATAGACACACGAAACATATTAAAATATGTTTAAGATCAAAATACGGTCAGTATGTATTTCAATTCATTTTCATTATCCTGACAATTTCAAGATTCAATCTTTCTTCATGTATACATCATGAGATATTACTAAAGCTCGAACATAATCGTCCCCAGATGCACCTTACATTTATTAAATACTCATCAAATTTACTAAATTATTAAATTTATTAAATTATCATGCTCTGAGGATCCAAATCACTTACAGTATCCAAACCTGAAAAAGACCTTCCTACAGTAGGCGTACGCGTTTTAAACATCTTTCCCATTCTATCCAACGTGGCGCTCTTCAATCTCCTAACATCTTGTCTAACGGCTTCCGTTCTCGATATCGTTCGAGATAACTCCGGTATTTCCTTTGTTCTTGATGGGCTAATCCGAGCAGAATCTGTTATCGTTTCGGAAACTATATTTTACTTCAAAATGAAATGTCTTTTATATTATCACATCTAGTTATATTAATTCATGGAGGATCTTTTTATAAAAGATCGATAACACGTTACATTTTAATATTTATAATATGTTATTTATACTATTAGTTTTTAATCAAAATAATATACGCGAAAGCAATGCAATGACACAACCATTCGCATTTCGTGGTTTACCTTTCTAAATAAACCACTTCTGTATATCGTGATTGGCAAATCGATCGATATCTAGTCCGCCTACTACATGGCAATAAATACGACAGCAATAAATGCGAATGATTCTCGCGATTGAAACGCGATTCGTGAACGCAAGTTTATATGTAACACCAATTCAATTTCTTAGGAGAAAATATCAAACGAAAGTAGTCTCATTCATCACATCGCGATGAACTGTTAGTTAGAGAAGTTACACTTATATATAGTTGGCGAACACCTTTTTTAGGTCGAGCCACAGATGTTACGACAAAATAAATCACGAAATAACTCCTTCAAAGTTTCATATCGAGTACGGAATTCATATCAAACGGAATGTCGTTTTTTTAAATCAACATTTTCCTACAATCTTATATCTCTCGTCTCGCAAAACTTCATTCTGTGTGCATATGTGTTTTTCCTCACTGCAAAGAGTTACTAGATCAAAAGAAAATTATCTACATGAATTTCGCGTATGCTGCTGTGTATGTTATTGCGTACTAATGATAATGTTAAATATTATCTTTGTTTCAACGATTACAACGGACATATCAATACAAAATGTCAAAGAGTTAAAGCAAATAGATGACATATCAATACAAAATGTCAAAGAGTTAAAGTAAATAGATGACTAGATAGATGCGAACGAATTGAATGATAATTTCTTTTCTTAATGGATTTCAAATGAAATAAAATTAAAAACACACAAGATAAATTGCTATGTGAGGAAAAGATATTCATGTATTTTTAAATTCTTCATAGTCAGCTATAATTATGTTCATTCGATATATATTTGTGTAGAAAAGGAAAAAAGCAAATAAATTACTTAATCTGTTTTTTCCTGTCTTATAATCGAAGATATTAATTAAAATTTATTAATTAATTATAACTAATTAATTAATTAATTAATTAATTATAATAATAGCATACAACGAGTTTACTCGTGTGTGCCTGAGATTATCAGAAAATTTAGTGCGCCGAATATGCAAGAAGAGAATTGATTGATTGACTCACTCGGAGATATCCAAGATTCGCCGTTCTCGTTGATTATTTCCTGCTTTGCTATTCTTCTGTCATTTTCTTCGTGACATGCGCCATTAACAACCTAATATAGATATGTCATTGCAATTCCGTTTCATCTTCTATTCTGATATACTTGTATTTATACGAATTATTAAAACGAATTTAGTAAAGCAATTCGACTTAATGCACGGTATGTTCTAATAAATTCGGACAGGGTACAACTAACCTGATATTGTGATTGATCCCTTTCGAAAATTTTCACATCCGGTTCGTTCATTGGCATTGCGTATGCGAGAGTAATGTTTATCGCGGATGTAATTCTCAATTCTCTTCTCTTACATGAATTTCTGAGCGAATATGAAGCATGGGCAGTACAGCATGCAATCTAATATTAAACAATATTGCTATATATGCAAGTCACAAGCAATAATGGCGAAAAATGTATTGATCATATCGACTTGTTACAACGTAAAAGCGGTTCGCATGTGAGCCCGTCTCATTTCCATCAGAAAGAAAAGAGCTTTCTTGATGGAGTCAAGGAGCTTACATGGATATTTCGACCAAAGTATTCTGGCTTTTTGCGAAAGCCAGCGTGAGTAAAATATTGAATTTCAATCAAATGAAAGCACTCAGCCTGTATGCAGACGTTATCGTGTCTATTGGATGATAGATCCGGTTTACGAGTCACCGTCGAAACCTTTCGCTCCACGGAAACGAGATCTTCGGCAACGAGAGGGATGACCTAATCTTTCGAGCATCAGATGGATGTCTTCACATTCCTCGATGAAACGCCTCTGTTACGTTGTCGACATGAATTAAGAAACGGATATACTTTAAGACTTTCGCTGATAGTGCTTAGAGTCTATTGCCGAATATCTGTATTCCCGAAAATTAGTAATGGCGGAGCTGACGGAGAATCATCAAATAATTGTTCGTTTGTTTCGTTACCGAATAAACACGTAACCAATTTGGTTCGTTTGCAATTTGGTTCGTTTGCAAATCGATGTGACTTTAATTTGCATCGCACGAAAAGAATCGATGGGTTAATAAAAAAAGAATTGA
>Ga0157363_1007162_pt1 | contig 10551 bp, 7 predicted proteins | sample AttsexASBM1_FD_111477 | JGI IMG/M metagenome (GOLD analysis project Ga0157363, IMG submission 111477) | Fungus gardens microbial communities from leaf cutter ant in Ribeirão Preto, State of São Paulo, Brazil - Atta sexdens ASBM1 | ecosystem: Host-associated > Fungi > Mycelium > Unclassified ...
ACAAAAGTGTGGACAGACTTTAGGTAGGGTTAGGGTTAGGACAGTAATATATTATTAGTCTACAACAGACAAAGGGACAAGAGATAGGCACATGACCTGGAAGTCATGTGATAGAGTCTAGAGTGGTCTAGAAGGACTTAGGGTTTAGAAGGATCGGGAAGAGTCTAGAAGGAGTTAGGGTTAGGAGTGACATCAAGGGACATGGGTTTCTCATAGTGTACACATGGTGTGCACATGTATAGCAGAAATTAAAGGTATGATATCAGAACATATGTAGAAAGCATAGTGACCTTAAGGAAAACACATGTAGATGAGTAATAGGACATGAGGTAGAAGCATGGTGGATGGACATAAGGTAAACATATTGTTGTAGCATGGACCACAATATAATAGTATATATAGAGAAGTAATGCAGCGAGGGCTTCTTGTTGAGTTCTCTTGTAATTCCCCCACTCTTTACTTAATAGCCCTACTGAGAGCTTTGCTCGTTGTGAGATCATTTGTTCTTGAATGACGAGTGGTTGCTACAACACTAACTATATATAATACAACCAACTTCTTCATTAGTCTTATGATGATTTCTCCTTATAAGATTAGAATAATGAAGTAGAGTTTATATAGTAGTCCTCCAGTATATATTTTGATTGGAAATTCTTGTCTAGTCATATCTACATTATGTTTTTCAATAGCAATTTCTTTCTAATATTGCTTGTTTTGTTTTTTATTGGGTTAAAGAAATTTGTAATATGATAGTGAATAAAATGGCATTATCTTTGTTAGTGATTGTAGCAATATCATAGCCTTCTTTAGATTGTTGATTTCATCTTGTATGAATTTAGATTCAGTGATTTTCAACTTGCTTGATTTTGATGATATGTCATATAGTTTATAGAGAAATATTTCTTTATCTTGTACTCTGTTTTCTTTTTGCTTTTATTTATTGACAATTATTAGTTATGTTATGTTTTAGTATGTGTTTTAATATGCATTTTGAATTGTCTTGATATATTCCTCTACTAAATAATTTCCTTTTCCTTTATATCTATCCAATTCATTGGCTAATAGTACTTGGATATAATGCACTTGGTTTTCTATATCTCCTTGAATAATATTTCATAGGTCTTCTAACATGCTAAATATATCTCCTACCATTTGTGTTTTGTATATATTACTTGCTTATAATATTGTAGTCTTGATTTCCATTAATTAAGTATTTACAACCTTAGTTAATTTGACAATATTCTGAAGTTGAAGTTAGATATCAACTATGATTTCTATCTCTCTAATGATTTTATGGTATTCCTTTGTCCAATCTCTTCTTTCCTAATTTAATATGACAATGAGGTCCATGTTGTTAATATTTTGAAAAATATAAAGATTAGGAAAGGTGAATGTAATGAAGAATTGTTAGGCCATTTGAATATTTTATAGGTTTTGACCTGAAATCCTTGTCCAATAGTCTTTAATTGTCTCTTTAGTATGTGGTAACCCTATTTTAGATATTTACTGATTATATTCATTTCTATATTCTTTCTAGTATACTAAGAATTGTATGTTATATTCTTATTTCCTGTAGTTTTGTACTTCTTCCACTTTGTATTCTTCTTTCTCATTAATAATATCCAGTGGCAGAGCTACATTCATATATTATCCTTTGAACTATGATTCTCTATATCATATTAGCAGATTTTTATTAAACCTATCCTTTTGGTAACTCTAGTTGAAATGCTTCTAAAAGGTCCATATTTTTTCTAGTCCAACTTCTTTAAAGATTGATTTAATTAGATATTCTTGGCTTCCAACCATATGTTGTCTTCTATCTTCAGTCTTTATAGGTTTTATCTCTTTTTGTCAAACTGTCTTTTTATAGCTTTTTTTACTATTTCCATTGATTGTTTTGCTACATCTTAACTCTTCTGTAGTCCTTTTAAGAAGTTTTCTAACTTTGGTAATTTCATTTTAATTGTTAGATCTCCTTTCTATAAGTATCTTCTAAAATTCAATTTGAATAGTATATGACCTGTAACCATATGTCTTTTGTCATTATATTGGAATTCTGCTACAAATAACCATTACATTCAATTGCTTTACTGGTAATTCATATAATATCACAATTAATTTGTTCTGTTTGACTATCTATCTAAGAGTAATATACCATAGATAATATTCTCTTCATTCCTAGTACTTTCATTAAATCCTTCATAAATTTTAAGGCAAATTAAGGACCTCTATTACTGAAAATCTCTCTTGGTACTTCATTTTATTTCTAGATTTCATCCTAATAGATTTTGGCAATGTTCTCTAATAATACTGCTATAGTTGTTACTTTAAGCCTAATCATCTTTGTAAATTAATCTACTATAACCATAATTACATTCTTGTCATTTGATTTTGGAAGTGGTCTGATAATGTCAATATTGATTTCCTACTATAGTCTTTCTAGTGTTTCCAATGGATGGAGCTCTCTAGCTTTCTTCATATGTTACATCTTGTTCTGTTGACATTTCATGCATTCTTAAATGTATTTCTTGATATTATCTTTTATTTCTAATCACTCATAGTTCCTCTTGATCAACTTAAGTATCCTTTGTTGTTCTAAATGTCTTATGTCTACTAGATTATAGTTTTCTTGTATAATTTGCTCTTATATTTTCTTGTTATTTGAAATATAGATTTTTTCTTTAATATAGACAATTCTATTATCTTCCCATGCTTGTTCTTCATCTTTATCTAATTTCTTTTAGATTTCCTGCTCTTTTATTTGATTTCTTTTGATTTCTTCCAATAATATGTTTTTTTTACCACTTGATTTCCTTTAATCACTACTACTTCTGCTTCTGTAGTGACTTATCTTGTTCATAACTCATCCTTGAGCATTTTGACATTCTTGTTGTCTTTTTTTGTATCTACTTGATTCTTCCTAGATAGTATATCTGCCTTTGTATTTATTTTCCCTAAGATATGTCATAGTATGAAGTTATAATCTTATAACTTTAAATACTATCTTGCTTATCTCCTACTGAGCTTATGCAGTTTTCAAAAGTGCTTGAAATTCTCATGGTCTATTCAGACTTCAAACTGCTCTATAACATTTAATAAATATTGTCTCTATTTTGTAAGAGTCTCTACTATGGCAAGTAATTTCTTGTAGTATATCTTATAATTTCTTTTAGCTAGTTATATTGTTCTTAATAGAAAAGGAATAGATTTCCATTTCTCTTCTTGTTCCTGGGATAGGACTCCTCCAATTTCATATTCTGAAGTATTTATTTCTATCTTTCCTCCCATTTCCACTCTTTCTTTCTCTTGAGTTTATTAAGAGTTCTTGATAAATTGTTGGTAGAAATTTACAAACCCTAAGAAGCTTTCTACTTTCCTTATCTTAGTAAGAGTCTTTTATTCCTTGACTGTTTTAATCTTGTTAATTAATTTCCCAATTAAGAGTAGTGGTATTTTATCTTTGATCATATGTTGGTTCAATTTTCTGTAGTCTTGTACTAGTTGCAATGATTTATCTTTCTCTGAAATATAAAAATCTAGTACTGTATATCTTGGAACTTAATTCTACTATTAATCTTGCCTTAAGTTGTTTATCTAACTACTAGTTTAAAGCCTTATCTTCTTTTATCATTACATAAGCTTTGGTATTTAATTCCTTGGGTATATCTTCTGTTAAGTTGATTTCATCATCTTATTCTCATTTTTCTGATAGTTTTTCAAAATTTTTCTTATTAAACAAGTGAGTGAATGGTCAAATATATTCTAGGAGATCTTTAAAATTCATTGGATCTGGTTTCTTTCCAATTCCTTGTTGTCTTTTGTCCTAGTTATCCATTGATTGTATTCTCCTGTTTCTAAATGATATGTTCTAGTATTATGTTCTATAATTTCTTGAATATCTTGTAAACCATATAGTTCTTATATTCTAGCTTACTTAGAAGTTATGTTTAACCAACCAGTCATATCCTAAAAATATATCTATACTATTTAAATCAGTTACTACTACATTAATTTGTTTCTTATATCTGTTAATCTCAACTTCCAGTAGTGTAAATTGTGTAACATTTTTATTCTTGGTTCTATTTGCATTAAAAACCTTAAATGATCTATCTATAGATTCTGTTTTGATTTTTTCTTTGTTTACTAGCTACTTGTTGATTTCTGTATGGGTATATCCTGAATTTACTAGTATCTATAACCATAGTTTCTTTCTATTTGCTGTCTTGATATTGGTTTACATGTTTAATTCTCTTTCTTTATTGTTTCTTTAGTTCAGAATAACATATCAATTTTGAGAATTATTGTGTGCAGAGGTTCATTATATTATGTTTACTCCAAACCTTTGACAAAACTTTTCTACTTGTCATCATTTTCATTTTCTCTATTTAACTCTTCTTGAACACTTCAGTTCTTTATCTTTTGTTCATATTTATAATCCTTTACAATGTGTTCCACTTTCTTATATTTCTTTCTTTCTTTAGCTTTTAGCATTCTTTTACCATGTGTCTATAAATACTACAATTAAAATATCTTAGTCTTCCATCTTTATCAAAGTTATCTTTGGCTTTTCTAATATCTATAAGTATATCTCTTTCTTCATATGTTATTTCTATACTTATTTTATATTCATGTTGACTCTCTATAAATTCATATCCTTGACTAACTGAGATAATCACTATCTTCTATTCTCTAAGCATCTCTTGTGCTGTTATTAGTGGATATCCTAATATTGTTTTGATAATATTTGTTCTGACATTCTTTCTTAATAAGAATATAGTATGTATATTATCCATTTCAGTCTTTATAACTAATACTTCAAACTTGATCATGAAATTAGCAATATGCTTCTTGCCCTGTTTAAATATTTCAATCTTTTATTTAGCATCTGCTATCTTGATTTTGTTGCTAAATGTTGTCTTAATCTCTCTAACAAAGTCTTTCCAATCCTATATATCTTCTTTATCTTCTATCTGATCTAGTTTATTCTGGGCATAAATACCTACTATACTCTCTTTAAGGCAAACTATAATAGTAGTAATTCTATTGTCCATTATTGTTACTTTGTTATTCTTGAGGAATAATCATATCCCTCTCCACTAGTTTTCAAACTTTGTCTAGTCACTATTAAAGCATTTTAAGTCTAAGACCATACTCTTAGGCAATTATGCCTATTACATTTTTTTGTATACTGTTAGTACTAATACTATTGACATTGCATTTGTTATCTCTATTTATATTATTCTTTTTAAGATATCTTCTTCCATTCTGCTGTCCATAGATACTTCCATAATATTTTTGTCTTATTTCTTGTCTATAGGTTATACTACAAATATCATTTTATATCTTTTTATAGTAAAACTATATAACATTCCAGTGGCTTAACCACTATATATTCTCCTTTTGCAAGGTGAGCCTAATAATGCTTAACCAAATGTTATGGCCTTAGACTTGGCTCAGATTGCAACTTAAGTAAAGACTTGAGTAGAAAAGGAAAAATGATTAATTGGTAAAGTATAAAAATATAAGAAAGTATCTACAACTATATACTTACAAATTATAAGTAATACTTTCTTCTTTTAGATAAAGTCTAAAAGAGATTCCATCTATAATTAATAACATTAGATTAGAAAATAAATTCTGACTATTTTAATAGTCAAGAAATATTTGTGATTTATAATGATATTTATAATGATATTTATAAAAAGTTTAGATCTTTTTAGATAATCTTCAATATATGAAAATAAAATGTGACTAGATAAACTTCCTATTCTTCCATTATAATTAATAATATAATTATAAGAACATAGTTTGAGATATTAGTTTCCACAATCACTTGAGTATCAGAGATTTAATGAGTAAGAATAGAAGTAGAAGTAAAGGCCTTTTCAAGATTATTTTATAACAAGAAATATTAAAGTTCCAAAAAACATTCTTTCAGATTAACTGAATCAAATAGGTAGCTATATTTGAATAGTTATAGATAAAATACTAATAAAAATTAACAAAATCTAGAAATACTTGCATATTCTTAATTTTCTTTGGTTCAAGCTAATTCTGAATTGTTTTTATTTTATCAAAAGCCATAGTTAGCCTAGATGAGAATAAAATATATCTAATATATTACTAAGTTAGAGTGAAACTTACACTTTTTAACTTTTGTATATAGTCTCACTTTACAAATTTAACATAATATCCCCTTAATATAGTTCTAATATTTGGAAATATTATCCAAGTAAATGAGAATATCATCAAAAATATTGAAAAATACATTGTTTATAAAAAGCTATTTTTTATTCATTCTCTTTTATAATATATATTAAATGATATGTATAGTAAAAGTCAATTTTAATATAAATACATACTTTTTGAGAGGAGTTGAAAAGATCAAATATCAGAGAAAGTGGATACCTATCCTTTCATATAATATAATTAAGTTTTTAAAAGTTAACACATAAGTAAAGAGAACCAGCTTTTTTCTTTACAAAAAGTATAGATATTCCATGAAAGAAGAAAGTGGACTGTATGAATCTAGTATTTAGATCTTTACTAATAAATTTCTTGAGTGCTTTTTATTTTACAGCTAAAAGCAAGTTAATAGTTTCAACAGGAGGTTTTTTCCTATTTTCCAATTTAATCTATAGGTTATATAAGCAATGAGAGGCTAGAATTTTAGCTTTGACCTTGCTAAAAATATCAGCAAACTCATCATACTTAAATAGAATAGTAAATAGATCAACTGAGTTATTTATAATCCTAGCTGCTCTTCTAATAAGATTAGTAGACAAAGTACAAAACAGAAAGTGATTAAGCTTCTCATCTATATTACTTAGATATATAATCAAGTATAAATATAGTTTTTTTAGAAGATAGAAAAGTTGGAAACTTTTTGGAAAAATAAGTTTTTCTTTGTAAGTTTGGTTGGAAAGTAATAAACCTAGTAGCCTAGTCAATCAATAGATTATGTTAGATAAGCTAGTTATATTTAAGAACCAATAAACAAAAAAAGTCAAAGAAATAATATATACATTCAAATCATCTAGATAGTAATAAATAAGAATACTATTTTGAAAATATTGTTGTTCAACAATCCATCAAACAGTTTGAGTTTTACAGACAATATTAAAATAGTAGGAATATTGTACTTACATATAAATACAATGTTAATGAAACAATAGGTAGAGCTAGAGTTAACAAGAGCACAAAAGAGTAGGTTTTGAATATAGTCTAATTTACAAACTAAGAATGATGTGAAAGTTAAGATGAGCAAGTTCAGATCAGAAAGAATAATAACATTGAGGTGAATTGAACTTATAGTTGTATAAATAAGATTAATATAGCTCACAATCTGTATAGAGTCTGTGAAGCTATATTCTAGTTTTCTAACTATGTAGTTAGTGTTACTTTTAGCACAGAAGAGATAGCAAATTACAATGTAACTACTAATCTTATATACAAATCAGAAATATAAAAAATACTTAGAGTTTTAGTATCTTGCTCCAAGTAAAGATTTCAGTAATAAAACACTAATAGGAGTAAGATAAGAGAACTCTGCTATAAAAGACTAAGTTTAATAGGAATATTCCTATCATAAAAGACTAGATATCTAGATTGTTGTATTACTACCACAGAAACATCTTCTAAATAGATGGACTGGACATATGATATTTCAGAATATTTTAAAATGTTTTTTGAGACTCTTTTGAGAAAAAGGTAGATTGGGTTGATCTCATTAGATATTTGGAATGATAGTGTAGTATAACTATATAAGCAAATTACTTGCTTAGATGCTGAGCAGATAAAATTTTAAGGAAAATATGAAGCTATAATAGAAAAATATTATAGTATTAAGTTATGAGTTAGATTATAGATTAGATTAGAGAGTAGGAACTAAATTTAAAATAATAGCTATATAATATGATAATACTATTAAAGACAATTCATACTCACCAAATAGATTTACAAATATAACATAAAAGATAGAATAGATAATATAACTTAGCAGATATAGAAGTGGATTTAGAAGTAAGTGTTATATAAATGATGATCTTGGCTTCAATAGAAAACATCACACTTAGCTTACTTTATCATATAATTATATTTTAGAAAAAGATATTTCAGATAAGAACTTAGAACGAGAGTAATACTTAATCCAAATTAATTACTTAACTAAAAAACTACATATAATAGCTATTGTTCTTAAATCCAAAAAGTATTTTTTCTAATAATAAACTAGGTTATCAGATATCACAAGAGTTATTATTTAGAACTCTATAGAATTAATATAGAATGAAGAAGCTCTTGCTCTTAAATTGATAGGCAATTGGAATAAAGTATGATCCATATTAGAAAAGGGCAAAAGAATATAGATGAGATAAGTGTTATTTATGACAGATGTTGAATACAGCCAGTTAATATATGATATTTAAATACTAAGTACTGTAGTTAAAACTGTAACTAAGAAAATAGTAGAGTAGAAGATAGCTAAGAAAGTATAGTAACAATTTTCATGCTATAATAACCTGAAGTCTAGATACTAACTGATGAAATACAAGAATTTAATCTGTACATAAGTATATACAAGTATAGAAAATGCTTAAAACTAGTAAAAGATTTTATTTATAAGTAAAAAACAAATATCTTGATTATCTTGGAATTCAGTCTTTAACATATATATATATACTATAATCATAGCAGAAAATACAATATATCTTTTCTTACACTATGTTTGAAAAATCTATAGTCTTCTAAAACAAGTAGTTTATTATAGATCAAACTCTAAGTTGTATCTGTTTCTATTATAAATAACACTCACCTCAATTTAAGATATATTTTTTTCTACATAGATAATACTCAACACTTTATAAGCTGTATTCTTCTCTCAAGTATAGTATTCAATCCATTCTGAGTTGTATCTTTCTTTACAAACATAATACTTAAACTTCATAAACATTTCATACTCCACAACAGAATTTGCTTATCCAAACTTCATTCTCTATTTCTGTTATTTTATGAATCAATTTTAATCACACATTTGGCTACTTGTAAGGCTAGACAAAAATATTAACCCCACTTAATATAGAAATATCTCCAATAATTTCATACTATCTTTACTTGAGTTTCTTTATATTATCAATATAATTCCTTATATTTAAGACTAGTAATTATACTATACTAGCTAGCCTGTTAATTAACTAACATTGGTATCAATTTCTAATGTCAATAGCAATATACTTACCTTTGTTATCTTAACTTCTATTCTAACATTTCTAAACTTTCTTCTAAAATTATAATTATATGACTAGTAGTGGCATAATACATAAGTTAAAGCCAAGGTTGTTTAGAAGTCTATACTTTATATATTACAGATAAGTCCAAGCATGTTAGAATCAAAAATAGTAGACTTATTTCTTTTCAATTTTTCTTCTCTTATTTAAGTTTTTCTTTTTATTCTGACTTTTTTATCTCTCTTCTTTTCTCATTTTTGACTTAGTAAAGAAGAAACAAGATAACTATTGTGATAGTCATATACACATATCACAGTCACAGTCACAACATCATGTAACACATCAGAAAAATAATAACTTTAATCTACATAACTTATAACATTTTTAGAATAGGTTAGGTATAAGTATACAAAGACTATATACCAGAGATATATAAAAGACATACTTATATTAGAAACTCTACTAAGTTCTCTTGTGCTAAACAATACAAGTTTTCTCTTTTGTCCAAACTCTAGAACTTAAGTTATAACAAAGCACTTGATCTGTAAGAAGACTACTAACCTTCAATATCTATAGTTAAGTTCACTTAGTTTGATATTCTTGTTATATCTCTATATCTGTCATCCATTGACAATTTCACAAAGTTTACTATACCAACTTCACTACTCTTGTACCTCAACTCCAACTACTACTAGTATCTTAGTAACTATTATCTCATACTCTACTTACTTTTAGATAAATACCTGCTATTTCTGAACTATTTCTATCAGAGTGTCTAACTATCTAAACATTATCAATTCTTGCTTGGTTAGCATTATTCTACTAGATTAGTATTTATTCTAAGATATTTAGGATAACTACCACCTTTAGAAAACCTTATTCTATTCTCTTAGGTTTTTCTAGAGATAAGTGGTGTTGTTAGTATATTTAGCTAATAAAACTTATGTTTTTCTAGAATAACTCTACCAAATTCTACAGACTTTGTTTAATTATGTTATATGTCAAGTTCACTCATTCTGAAGATATGTTTCTATGGCAATGTTGTTATTCTAATATTTACAATACAAGCCTATTTTTCATGATAGCCACTCTTCTTACAACATATTTCTGCAGTAGTAATGCAACAATTCAGATATTCAGTCTTTCATGATAGGAATACACTTATTGAACTCAGTCTTCTATAATAGAATTCTCTTATTTTACTTCTGTCAGTATTTCACCACTGAAACTTCCACTCAGTATAATAAGAGTAATACACTGAAACCTCAAGCATCTTTTATAACTCCAACTTGTATATAAGACTAGTAATTATACTGTAATTTACTAG